>Ga0102945_1000113_pt1 | contig 27806 bp, 37 predicted proteins | sample SalPonred_H2O_MG_FD_78207 | JGI IMG/M metagenome (GOLD analysis project Ga0102945, IMG submission 78207) | Salt pond water microbial communities from South San Francisco under conditions of wetland restoration - Salt Pond MetaG R2_restored_H2O_MG ...
CATCGCCAACATCTAAACACCATTGACCGTTGTGTTCAATAGGATGTGACCACCAATAGATAGTAGGCGGTTGACACCCTCTTTTGAACGCTTCAAACTTGTTGCGTTCATCTGCTTGTTCCTTTGTATCAAATGGTAGTAGCATCATGGCAATAAACTTGGCGTAAAGTTGTTGTCAATGTTGGCTTCGATTGCTGCTCGGTCTGCTGTCTTATCGGTAGCGTATGTTACTATACAGGCTATTTTACCTCTCATGTATGAAGATGTAGGTGAGTCCGACCTCGTTCCAATTCGAGTCACAACAGGGTCGTCTATCGTGCCCGATGCGCTCAAACCACCATCTACATATACACCCGTGTCTGCTAAAAATGACGCTAAATGAGGGTTGAAATCTTCAACGGATGTAAACAAAGTATTCCCCGCGTCTTTCATACCTATACCAGTAATACCTGAGAAAGACCCACCCCAACTGAAACCTTGGTTATTACCACCCAACACGTAATTAATGGTGCTATACGCATCATTTTGAGCCACAATAAACGCTGAATTGACCGTTAATGGTGCGCTAATGGTATAATTATTTGAGTTGCCAACCATTGCAACGACACCGTTCAAATCTTCAAGCACTCCTGCTGTTGCAATTTTAGCCTGATTGGCCGCGTTAGCAGCGGTAAATGTTACGCCAGATAAGTCTTGCGAATAACCTGTAACCAAGTATGCATCTGCATTTCCCAACCAATCACCGAATGTAGTTCCACTTCCATCTTCACTCAAAAGACTAAAACTGTTATTTGTGTCCAGATAAAACGACTTCTGCTGTTGGTCGTTAGAACGTCTTACTAACGCAATTACATCGGAATATCCACCGCGTAATCGGCTGAACTGAAATGCAAAGTTTGCGCCTGCACCTTCGGGCGTATCAAGCAAGAAAGCAGATGAAATAGTTACTTCTTGTGTTCCAAATGCAGTTACGTCAAGTGTACCATTCTCAACCCCAAGAACGTAAATCTCATACGTGCCAACCTCAATAGACGGTATTGTCCAATTAAATGTGTTACTCGCTTGCTCTGCAATGAAAATAATTTCCCCTGTTCCATCGTATGCGAAGTATAGATAACTGTCAGGTGTGAAACTTGAAGGTGTTGCTGTTATTGTAACCATATCGCCTATACTTGGCGAAGTGTCGCTTACTGCTACGGATATTGAGCCTCCTCCAGCAGGACAACTCGGAATGATAAATGCCGACCCATTCCAACTTCCAACAGGTGAACCGTCTTGTGTTACTGGAATGTCCAACGAATCCTCCGACTTAACATCTGCAACAGGTGAGCCGTTAATGCTTATTTCGCTATCGTCAATACTCCAATGAGTACCTTGCTTCGAGCCTACCTGTGTAATGTCGTTACTTTGAAGAACAAGAATGTTCTCCGTATCGCCCGATGCAATGTCCGCCATGTCAACCCCGTTCAATTGAACCGTAGCGTCTGCACATGGGTTAGAAGTTACCTCCCAACTATCACCATCCCACGAGCCACTTGGAACACCATCAAGGTTGACTGTAAAACTATCAGTGTCACCACTTGGAATTGTTCCAATAGTTGAACCATTTAATTGAACCGTTGCATCATCGCAATTTAACCCCAACGTAATACTAACACTAGCTGTTGCTGTTTCATCTCCGTTAACAGCAGTTACGGTATAGGTTACATCTCCGGTTATCGTAACGGTCGTTGAGCCGTTAGCAGAAACCTCTCCTATTCCATTATCAATTGTAACTGTATCTGCATTCTCAGAAAACCAAGCCAATACAACTTGATCACCTGAGTTCAGAACGGAATAACCCGATGAGTATAACTGAACCGTTGGTATAATAGGGCCGACTTGAGCAGAACCCGTTACTGTAATCTGTTCAATCAGAGTTGATACGTCTTGGTCAGGATCTCCAATAGCAACAGTCTTGGTTATCATGTCCAAGACAAAGCTGAATACGTTGTCGTTCATCCCATCAGGGTCAATCGGTTCAAAACCGACCATCTTTAATGGAAGAACGCAGTTGTCAGGCTTGTAACCGATAAGCAGCTTTTTAGCAAGGTCAGCTAGTTCATAACATCCTATTCTGCCACCATCTGTTCTTAGCCTTTTTGCCCTTATTATGACTTGGACTGATATGAACTCGTCTTGAATTGAATCATTCGTCAATGAATGAATGTCATCAATGTTACCTTTGGATTTACCTGCAAAAACGGTAATTCTACCATTATGCTGCATACCCTTGTTGTCGCTAGGCTTAGATGGCATATACTCCACCTCATGTCCTGCGGTAACAATAGGAGCTAACCTAGCTACAATATCATCTTCAAGCTCTGAATAGATCATACTACTTCTTCTAGTCTTGCTTTGAAGTTACGACCATCGTACTTCTTCTCTGTTGATCGGACATAGAAAGTCCTATCACCTGAGTCAAAGGTAATAACTACTTGCTCTTCTTCATCATCTCGGATAGCGGTATCTAAACCTGTGAAGTCATCGTCCCAATACTCCATAAAAAAAGTACGCTGAATATAACTATCAGCGTACTCTCCTATTTCTTCGTCTTTGGTTGGTTCCATGAACAGCACTCTGGCTGTTTGTGCAGAACCTCCTTGAGATGGTGACCATGAGGCATCATACCCCATAGTTCTTTCACAGGCATCAAATACCCTGTCCGACAATCCATCGAACGGGTTCTGAGCCATTATCCCACCAACTTACAGTTTACAGTTGCATCTCCAGAATCAGCAGCAGCAGCAGCATATCCAACTAGAGTGAAATCTCCCCAAGGAGAACCACCTTCTGAATCAGTAGTTACCTCGTCATTATCTGCATCGAAATACAGCTTCTGCCCGATTGTAACTGCTCCTGTTGCTTTCGCAAGCTCAAAGACACCGCATACTTGAACAGCAATCTCTTCTCCAACAGCTCCATCGGTTACAGCTACACCAACTAGGTCGGTAAGCTCAACGATGTCACCGCTTGAGATAGCAGTACCTGCTACTGTATGGTTGAGGACTTTTCCTTCTTGAACGTAATTAGTCATTTTTTACTTCTTGTTTTTGTCGTTAGCAATTAAGCGTAGACTCTATTACGAGCCTACGTTTCTGAACAATCCTCTCCAATCAATCGCTTTAGCAGCGAAGAACATTCTAACTTTTACCTCCATGCTGTCAGTATCGAAGTTCATCTTGTTCTCGGTTGTGAAATCTCCTTCACCATCAAGGAAAGCATATTCAATCGTGTCGATGTTGGTTGGAGCAGCACTTACGTACCAATTATCTCCTGTCAATCGAGGATCAACGATAACTTCCATTGCACCTTGATAGATGTTCTTGTTAGCTACTGTTGATGGGAAGTGCGATTGAGTCATCCACTTGATAGCATCAGCTTCTGCTTCCGGTCCTACAATAAGATACCTAGGAGCAACATTGATGAACTTACCGTTCAATCCTGTTTGCTGTCGCATCTTCTTGATCGCTTCTTTTAAAGTAGTGTCAGAAATAGCACCTCCTGTTCCATCGTTACCATGACTTGCAGAGTCAAACAAGCTGTTTCCATCTCCCATTGTTGGGTTTCCACTCAAAATTGAGTAAACGATGTCAGACTGCTTGTAACCAGCTTCGTAAGCGATAGCTCGTGGAATACGACTGAAAGCATCAAGGTCATCATTGATGATTGTTTCATCTGTGATTTTAACCTTTTTACCGTACTTAACTAGAGAGTATTCCTCTTTAGCCTCGGTCATTGAATCTGCCTTGTACTCTGCTCCTTCTGGAATCTCTTCGAGTTTTCCGAGTAAGCCAGACAACTGATTCACAGACTTGGTTTTCAAGTCAGACATTGTTGTTCTACGGCAGAATGGTTGGAAAGTACGCTCAACCAGGTCATACTCAGCTCGAAGTGATTTGTTCACAGCGTTAGCTAAGATGTATGGGAAATCTGAACTAGACAAAGCACGAGAAGCCAATTCCAAGTTAGATGAAGTTCTAACGTTCTCACCCTTACGGATAAGTGCATCTTCAGCCATTCGGATAAGGCTCATTCCTCGGAATGAATCACCACCTTGTTTTGCTTCTTTAACGTAACCTGTTCTGAGAAGTATTCCTTCCTCCATTGCAGCACGAACCTTATCAGCTTCGTCTACACCTGTTCGGACTCCCTGACCTTTCACTTCTTGAGCAGGGTCATTCTTCTCAAGTTCATCAAGAATCAAAGCACGAGCTTCATCAACGGTCTTATCATTCTCGATAAGATTCGTCTTGAACTCGTCATCCATCCCATGCTTACGGCACAGAGATGAAATCTCCAATGAACGTTTCTTTTCAGTTTCAACTGCTTCGGCTCTTGCCTTTTCAGCAGCTTTTTTAGCAGCCTCTTGAGCTTTTCTCTCTTGCTCTTTAGCCTCAGCTTCGTTTACTTCTGGCATTTTTGTAGTTTGTTGGTTTTCTTTATTAGTTTTAGCGGTCTTTTCGGAACGCTCTGATTGCAAATTTACGTCAATTATTTCGACTTGGTGCAATTCCTCGCTATTTTTTCTGATAAATGCGTTAGGATCTGCTTGAATCGGTGCTAAACTGATTTCAAACGGCTCCCAATCAATAGCTCGGAGTTTTGGAATTTCACCCTCACCGACTTCTTCTTTCATGTACTTATATACCCGATAACCGAAACTGATACCACTCAAGATACCATCTCGTACATCTTGCCAAATACCTTTCACATCTTCTCGGTTTGAGAATCGCAATTTAGCTATACCCTTACCATCCTCAGTTCGGTATTCGTCAACCTTTCCAAGAACACCTTTAGCTCCTTCGTATCGGTTGTGGTTATCCAACAATGGCGCACCGTTGTCGAATCTATCCCATCTTACTGAACCTTCTGAGAAGTCCATGATTTCCATGAACTCACCCATATCCCAATCATACATTCTGACCGGTGTATCAGTACCGAATACAACTTCAACAGTCCTTTCTTCCTCGTTTACAGTTGATGGAACAAAAGCTGCCCTAGCTTGTAATTCACCTAATTTTGGCATTTCTTAATTGTTTAATGCAAAGTTACTAAATCTGATTAACTCGGATCATCTTCATTGTCATCCGTATTCTCACCTGATGTAGCAGGTCTACCTGCTCCTGTTCCTTTCGGTTTGATTCCTTGCCTTGGGTCTGATTCTAAAACAACTCCTGCTTTATCAATCATCTCATTCCAATCCTTGATTTCTTCTACCACTTTCTCAGGGTCGTAACCTTGCTCTCGGATAGCATCAGGAGGTGAAATCAAACCATTACGCATTGCTTCACCAATAGCCTTGATTTCTTTCGCAGGGTCAATCATTTCCCTTCTTGGTGGAACCCATTCAGCAGTTACATTAACCGTACCGCTTCTTAATTCGTAGGCTTCAATGAACCAATCCCATATCTTTTGACAGAACTGAGGTATCAATAGGTTGTATTGCCAATCCTCAATGTTTCGATGGTGTTCAATCCAACCCATACGACCAGAACTGAAGTTGACGTTATTGAGATCGCCTGTTAGGTTCTCATAGGTTGTTCCGAATCCTGCCGCAACAGATTGAAGTATAGTTCTACTGAACTCACCGAAATTCTCTACTGATGGTGGTTGTCCGAATTTCACATCCTCACCAGGAGCAAGTCGATAAACCATTCCGGGTTCTACTCTTGAGAACTCTTCTTCTTCAGCAGATGTAGCAGGACCATCCGTAGGACTCGTGATCTGAACAGAATAACAAGCAGCTACTTTCTGTTTTACAACTTGAGCATCTTGGTATTCATCCATGTCTCTTACCCGCATGAAAGCAGAAACACCAAATGGAACACCTATCTGTTGTCCTGGTCGTGATTGTTCAAATACGTGAATAACCGAATCAGCAGGAACTAACTTAGATGAAAGACTACCTACATTCATAGGGTCTCCTGGATGTTTGTCAAACAACCAATAACCAATTCTATCTCCTTTCTGATTGAAACGGATTCCCATAAAGTCGTAAGAACCATCTTGATTTCCTGTACCTAGAACCAATGAGTTCTTGGTGTGGTCCAAGTAATCAATTTCCAATACTTGAAGTCGTAATGGAATCTTTCTTGACTTATCCCAATGCTTTACAATAAGGCAGTCTCCAGATTCAACAACAGCTCGGACAACCATTTTCTGAATACCGTAACCATTCTTGAATCCATCATGGTCACACTTGGTTGTGTCGAACCAATTCGTGAAGTCTTGATATACCTTTTCCTTCTGTCTCTTGTTCTTCGAGTTTATCTTGGCTCGTATACCTGTTCCAACTACATTGTTTGATATAGACTGAACTGCTCTTTTTACGAATGGGTTATTTCGTGTCAATTCACGACTTCTGTCTCGTAATGTTTGAGCAGCAGCATAGGCTTCAGCGTTCTGAGATGAACCAGATGTAGACCATGAAGAAGTTCTTCGTGTTCCTTTACTTGCAGCATCGTAAGCTCTTAAAGCTCTACGTGCTTGTTCTCGTCTCAACGCATACTGAGGTGCAACGAGTTTGATTATCTGCTCGAATCTGTTCAAAGTCCTTTGTTATGTTTAGAGTAGAATTTCTTAGGAGTGGTTCCATCCAATCCTAATGATTGACGAATCAGGTTTCTGGCTTGAATCATTGCTGTTGTGGATTGATACCTTACGGATTTGTCACCGTAACGCACTTCGCTTGCTCCACTTGCAATAGCAGCTTCCAAAGCATCTAAATCTGATTGTGTCCACGCCATTCTTTTAGCTTTAGTGCAAAGTTAATGTTTTGTAGTTTCAAAATAGTTTGTATGTTTACCGAAAGAAATGACCGAATGCGATTTTCTCCTACGGTTCGGGTATGTTGTCGTAGCGGATTAGAAAGCACGAATCTTGAATTATTCAATGCAAATTTGAAAGCTAAGAACTATTCAAAATCAACCATCTAATACCCATCCCAAAAACCACCAGAACGTTTCTTTTTAGGTTTGGTCGTTTCACGATTGACAGGAACGGAATTTTCAGACTTCTTGACCTTGTATTTTCCTATCAAGTTATCCCAATGCGAATCATTGAATCGGTCCAACCCAACAATAGCTGCTGCTGCTCTTGAATAAACTCGGCAATCCAAAGGCTCATTCCTTTCATAAACCTTCTCCCAATACAATTTGCGATAACCATGATGTTCTCTGTACTTCAATTCCTCTGCTGTTATACCCTTGAAGTATTCAATTGGGTACTCAGGAAAGTGACAGAATCCACTAGGTCTTTCACCTTCTTCATCCACGCCAATACGTAGATTAGCGTAAACCTCAGATTTCGCAACACCGACACCAACATTCCACATCTTCATAGATCCCGTTGATTTTCCGTTCCAAGCAACATCAACTGTACTCGGTCTACCAATAATGGTAGCTTGGTTGTCTCTACCCTTTACAGGTACAACCTTTGTAGATGAATGTTTCCTACACCAATTGTAAACGGTCTGAGTGTTGTTTCCAGAGTCAACAGCCATCATAAGCATAGGTAGTTCAACGCCATCCGGTCTGTACCATTTCTCATTAACAACTTCATCTAACTGTTTCCAAGCATCACCATCAGGAGTAGACGTATCACCATAAAGCACTCGGTAGTCAATTGAATAGGTTGTCTTATCCCTACACCATCCAACTACTTCAAGTTCGATTCGTGAGTTCTTTCCTGCTTGAATATCCACTCCAACCGTTATCATTTCCACCGAATTGTTCGGTTTGTTTCGGTCATAGCTTTCTCGCCTTTCGTAAAGCATCTCCCAATCCGGAGCTTCACCTCTATCTTCCCAAGGTTGACCTAGTACTGTATTGATAAATGTTCTAAGCAGAACGGCATTGTCCTTATCCTTTAAGAATTGAGTAGCTATTTCTTCCCAAGACATCCAACCCAAAGGTGAATAAAGCGAGTTGATTCGATAACCTGCAACAAGCGGGTCAGACATCTCAGGTCTTGTTGGTTCCCAAACACCGTTCATCAGCATTTGAGTTTTGTACTTTTCTTCAATCAGAACACCGCAACCTTCACAAGCGTACTTAGCTGTTTCTGGTTTACCGCTATCCCATTTTAAGTTGTCAAATTCTAACTCTTGCTTGTGATCACAATGAGGACATGGGACTTTGTAAACTCGTTCGTCTGTTTCTGATAATTCCTTTGCTATTACGGATGTACCTGCTGCCGTTGGAGTTGAAAGCAGGAATATCTTCTTGTCCGAGAATGTAGTTGTACGTTTCTCAGCAAGTCTGATCGGACTACCTTCATCATCAATAGATAACGGATAAGCATCAACCTCATCTAGCAGAAGCACCTTAACAGGATTGGAACGCAACCCGGAAGCTGAGTTAGCACCCGTTAGGAATAGTACACCTCCAGGAAAGTTCTTCTCCAATATCGTACTTGAACCTTCTCTACGGTTTGAATCAATCACTTTGTCTTTCAAGGTTGGAGATTCATTGATAAGGTGAAACAGTCTTTTCTTGGATAACTGTTTTGCCATATCCACCGTTGGCATAACGTACATTACAGGAGCAGGAGCAATGTCGATGTAAGCACCAACACAGTTCAAAGCAGCTTCAGTCCCTGAAATCTGAACACCTTTCATAAACACCACTCGTTGACATGGGTCTGATGGAGATAGCTTCTTGAATATCTCTCTCATGTAAGGTACTCTATCCGTTCTCCAACGTCCAGGTTCTGCTGAACTTACCGAACTAAGGAATCTGTACTTGTCAGCCCATTCATCAACTGTTAGGTCGGGGATTGGTCTGAGCCCTTCTAGGAAGCCTTGGATGTGCGGAGATGGGTTCATGCTGTTCTTAGGCGTAATTAGCAAACACTAAAGCCATTATGGTAATTATTAAAATAGCTATATAAGAAAAGTCACCACCACCTTTATTCCAAGTTGTTTGACTAGTAGTTGTTCTAGGTCTTTTTTTGCTCATATCGAAACAGTAACATTCAATACACCTTTATCTAATTCCTCTTGATTGACCAATTCAAACCGAAGCGTGTTAATACCATCCTTACTTGTGTCGTACCAATTAGCGAATCTTTTTCCATTCTTCGCGTGTAGTTTCTTCTGCTCTTTTTGTTCCAATGCGTGTTCGTGCGATAATGATTGGAACGGATTGGATTCGACTCTTGTTACCTTAACATCTGCTTCTTGGCAACGTTTAAGCATATCGTCATCTTCTGCACCCCAACCCCAATACTCGTTTGAGTAACCATTAGTTCGTTGGAACGCATCTGCTGAAAATACAGTAACACCACCAAAGTATTCATCGTAAGGCATCTTTCCACCGAATTGAGTTGCAGCAGAAGCAAGATGAACCGCATCACCTAGTTCGTACTTGGTGAACTTGGTAGGAATCATATCAACATCATGCGTTATTACATGAGTAGCACCTTGTTGGAAAGAAACAACCGAACCTACATTAAGTAATTTCGCTCTGTTGAATGGTTTACCTTGTTCTTGTTCTACAATTAGAACCGGGTAATTTACCTTTAACTTGCGTAAAGCTCTAATCAATACAGGTAGGTGTTCTTTTCTATCTCGGTATGGTACGACTATGAATGGGTTCATTCTTCAACTGTTCTCTTTTTCAATATTTCAACCAATTGTTCGTAGCTGTTCTCTTTCATTAGTTTATCCATGTAAAACCTATCGGCTTGCCTACACTTACCATTTGAAATTACATAAGGTCTTGGATAGCAGATTGACGGTGGATATCCATGCTCGAACAGGCCATATTCAATAACTAACCCATCCTTTTCATAAGCATTGAATAGATTTGTCATAGATGATAAGTTGGCATATCCATTTACTTTTTTCATCCGTTTTTTTCTAGTGTCAATGTGGTAACACTTAAAACCCTGCTCAATTAAATATTCTTCAAACTTTGTCATCTCTGCTTTGCTATTAATGATTCCTTAAATCGTTCGTCAATTCGTTTATTCTGCTCTTCGTTGGTTGTGTATTCACGAGAATACCAAGTATGTATTGCAAAAGGTCTGTTCTTGTACTTGATGATAGTGCTGATTCCATCCTCATGTAAATCACCATGCAACCAAAGTGGTTCTCCGTACTCGAATAACCAGTTGAAAAAACCATTGAACGGCTCCCACATTGACTTTTCATATTCGGGTATGAAGTCTGGTTTTCTGTCATTCATGCTAGGTCGAAATCCGAAGTCTCGAACGTCCTCCAATCGTTCCAAATTAAAAGGAATCGAACTTTTAATCCAATCCGAAGCAAACAGATTGAAGAACGGATTCATTACAGCCCAAGATATGTTGTTCCTTCCAGATAAGCATCCACCATCTGAAATACCTGCATGAGTGTACGTTCCTTCTCGGAAGTCCTTGATAAGCTGATTCAGAACCGATTCATCCGTAATAAAACAATCTATATCAATGTTCATGGCTACTTCATCACCATGCGAAACAACCCATTCCAAGTAGTCTGCTGCGTGAGTCCAATGATTGAAACCTTCTCCTTTGATGACTTCATAAGGACAAAGCGATTGCATCCTGTCAAATAGAACTGAATTGTTGTATCTAGTGTATGCTTTCACTTCGCTTTTGTTTTGTCAAATACATAAATACTGTTCTTGAACCACGGCAGGTCAGCTCCTGCAATATCGCGCAGTTCTTGACTAAGGTCTTGCTTGAAAGAGAAACCTAGCTTCTCAATGGTCGGAATGACGTAATTCGCATTTCGTTCGTTCACATGACCGCAACCACCTTGTCCTTCAATACCCCAAGACAGAATCAATCTACCATTACAAGCGTTCTTGATGTTTGCTAGGACTTTCTTTTCTAGTTTAGCAGGTATGTGTTCCATAACCTCTAAGCAAAGCACAGAACCTCGTTTGACTCCTTTTATCTGCTTGGTAATATCCTGCTTCTTAATGAACTCAGGCGCATCTTTCAAAGGCTGACCTTCATAGCCTTGAACCTTGTATCGGAAATTCTTGAGTCGTTTAATGTACTCTCCATTACCGCATCCAAGGTCTATCACCATTTTATTTGCAGGAAGCACGTTAGGTAATCTCCGAGCAAGTCGGTAAGATGTCTTGTGTTCTTTTTCGGATTGCTCTTTAGTGAATATTCCGTTTTCGTTTATCTGATCCATGTATTCGATTTTTGATTCGTGTAATGTGTAAGTGTCTAACCTATCTTCATCAGCGTACATTGAGATTGATAGGTTTCCTTTAGTGTAAGTCTCTCCAAGTAGTTCAAAACCTGCTTGAATTAGGTTTCTGTGGTTGATTCTAGTTTTTGGCATCTTTGATTTACTTTATGGTTAGTTCTTGACCCGTCAAAGCAAAGTAGAGGTTTTGGAGTTGGTGTGCATATTTAATTACCGCCATTCCATGCTTATATTGCATCCAATAACCTCTTTCATCTACTTTTACCCTAAATCCGTCTTTTGTTTGGTAAGCCGTAGGTATTGACATTTCTATTTTCTCAAAACCGAAACGCTCCAACCATTCTTGTGTTAGTGGTATTGCTATACAGTACTTATCAATATATCCAGTTTCTGTTTCTATCTGCAAATCATTTAAGATTGCCGTTACTACAGTAACCCCATCATTAGGCTGTTCTACAAAATTCCCAATACGTAGTTCGTTTACTCTCATCCTCTGATTCCTCTTTTGTTACCAATGTGTTTTACAAATCCGTTTCCTTTGATTATGGCTGAAACAAAACCATGTTCCACCATGTACTTTCCAATCCTCATTTCAGATACCCAAGGTTGTTTCGGGTAGAACTTACTGATTGATGAGTAAGGACCATGCTGAAGGTAATCACCCATTCTTCTCAATCCAGGATTGAATGAGAAACCATGCCATTTGTGATTATGGTTCTTGTGCATGATGTAGTATTCAGCTAAATTAGTTGATCGCAAAGCATCATAATGTGGATGTCCATTGGTGTCTTTTTCAGACCGAATCCAAACCTGCTGAACGGTTGGATTTGACTTGAGTATTGATAGGCTTTTCTCAATGAATCCTTCTTCGTAGAACTCCCAATCTTCTTCAAGATGAAAAATGTAACGAGAAGCAATCTGCGAATAAGCAAGGTCGATTGATTCTATTTGACCTAATCGTTCCGTATTGTATTGGAATGTTACCCCTTGAAACGAGTCTGATAGATGGTCGTTACATCCTACCTTTCCCGAATCATCTATCACTAAGAAGTCCTCAATCGGATAGGTGTTGAATTTAAAGAAGCTGTGTAATGTTCTCTCTAATAGGTCTGGCCGATTGAAACTCGTGCAGACCACCGATACTGTGTCTTTGTTCATTTAGTGTGTTTTAGCGCCCTTTTGGGCTGATTTCTCAATTCGCGAATCGCGATTTGCAATAATAGTGCGTTATTCCGCATCTTTCGAGAGTATTTCAAGCAAGGTGTTGCCTTTTAACTCAATCTGTTTCAACTTCTCTAAATACAGAATCAGATCCATTGCTTCTTCTTGAGCGTGGTTTATCCATTCTAGCTTTGTCAGGTTGTTCTTTTCTAAGGTAGTGCCGTACTTTTTAATTCCGACTTCTGATCGTTCCTTGAACTTATCTCGTACTGCTTCAACTATTGGGTCTTTCATATCAATCCGATGATTTCGCAGAACCCCAAGAAAGCTATGATTCTCAATGCAATTACAAAAAGAGAAGCCGCGATACCTGTTCCGCTTTTCTGAATCAGTTCATTTCTTAAATCTGACAACGAGCCAAATAATGATAAACCAAGCATGACTAAAATAAATACCTTCATAATTTTGATGTTTAAGTTTGTTTCTGACCGCTAAGTAAAGAATAATTACTTACTTAGCGAAAACTTTTTAAAAGAAACGAGCGATGGAAGAAGATGAATTGGTCAAGGCTTTAAAGAAACAAGCATTGACTTACAAAGGTCGAAACAACAATAAGGAGTTACTAGATGAGATCACTGATGATTTCACTAAGATATTTGAGGATTTCGGCATAACAGATGGTGTTCCTTTGGTTACTTTTAGAGGTAGTTCGGTTCATGTAGAACGCATTGCTAAACCCAAGTAATAATGAACATAATCTGCATCACAGGAAAACGAGGTTGTGGAGATGCCTTGAGTGAATTTACCGAGAAATCACATCTGCCATTCAACTTTATGGCTTCTCCTGCTAACTACTCACAACCCGTTAGGCATGGTATCAAGTTGGCTCACCAACACGCATTGAACGTAGCTAAGAAGAACGGAATAGACCAATCCATAATAGTTGAGGACGATGTGGAACTGACCTCTACTCGTAGCTTGGATTACTTTATTGAATCAGCTAAAGTTGCTCGTGAATGTGAATATGACATCATTGTTGGTGGAGCGCATCATTACGAACGAACCAAGCGCGGAGCAAAGAAACTATCGGGTATGCACTTTTACATGGTGCTTAATCCTGATGTGGACTTCGCAGATTGTCCTAAGTCGGAACACATTGATAATTGGGTTGGTCGGAACTATAAGGTATGGGTCTGTTCGCCTATGATCGCAATACAACGTCCAGGTTGGTCTGAACACCGAAAGATTGATGTGGATTATTCAGAATTATTCGGGAAGTATGAGGTATTGAGATGAGCTTAAATGTATTAGAATTATTCGCGGGAAGCAGGTCTTTCGGAAAAGAAGCGGAGAAAGTAGGTATGAACGTTTTTTCGGTGGATTGGGAGCCGTTTGATAATATTGATTTATGTATTGATGTTGAACAAATGCAGCTTAATGACATTCCATTCATTCCAGACGTTATTTGGGCTTCGCCAGATTGCAAAACTTACAGTATTGCAGCTTGTAGCACTCACAGAATAAACAGCATTGAACCTAAGTCAGATTATGCTAATAAATGCGACTCTGTAAACCAACATTTCATATCTCTAATAAAATCTTGGTTAAAATTAAATCCCACAATGGTTTTTTTTATAGAAAATCCAAGAGGTATGCTTCGTAAAATGCCATGGATGCAAGAGTTTAAAAGGCACACAATATGGTATTGTAAATATGGAGATGACAGGGCAAAACCGACAGATGTTTTTACAAATAGTGAAAATTGGATTCCAAGACCGCAATGTAAAAACGGTAACAGAGATTGTCATCATCAGCCAGCTCCGAGAGGTAGTAGAACGGGGACTCAAGGGAGAAAAGGAAGTTACGAACGGTCCATTATACCATCCGAACTATGCAAAGAAGTATTACTTAGCGTTGTAGATAGTGAAAGACAATTACTCATGCAAATCTGATTCCGTACCTTTGCAATACGCAACTCAACTGAATGTACGCACAACTAGGAGATATTATTTTTGAAGGATTGTACGGTCCAAAGTCATTTGAGCAGACCGAATCTGTTTCCTTACCACAGCATAGTCATATCAACCGTAGACCGAAACAACAGTTTACGGGCATCGACCTAAGTACGGTGAAAATCAAGATAGGTCTTAACAACTCGTTCATTGATGTTGAAGGTGCGATTGAGCAATTCCGCAGATACCGTAATTCAGCAACACATCTCAAGTACATTACAGGTGCCGGTTCTGTAATAGGAACATTCGTAATTAAAAAAACAAAGACAAATCTGACCCGAACGGACCGACAAGGTAATATCGTCCAAGCAGAGTTAGAGCATGAATTGGTTGAACTAAGCTATTCCAATCCAAGGTTGGATTCAGTACGTATAGCTTTAGCAAACTCTAAGAACAGACCTCAAGTGTTTGAGATTCCTGTTAGACCGATTGCACCTACTCTAGCTGTTTCTGCCGCTTTGGATGTGGTTGACACTCGCGCTGCTGCTTCTGTAAGTCAAAACCTGTTGGATGGTTACGTTCTTGCGCCTGATGAAGCTGAAAGTCGCGTAAACCAAGCGAGAGAGCGTTTTGAAACGGCAAAGCAACACATGGCCGATGCTGCTGCAAAGGTTCAGCAAGCGGAGGATGTGGCTGTTCAAGCTCAAGGTTACGTTAATAATATGTACACAGCAGTTCAGAACGCTCAGACCGTAATTGATTACATTGATTCATTTGACCCTGCTGACCCTGTTGGGTCTTTAGCTGGAATTAACGATGCAAACAATCAGTTCATGTCTAGTCTGTCTGTTGTTTCAACTACATCTACACCACTAGCTGCTTGGACAGGAGCAAGAAGATAACTCATGGCAACCTACACAAGACACATAACGAAAGATGGAGATAGATGGGATGAACTCGCATACCGCTATTTTGGAGATTCAATGAATATCAAGCCATTGATAGATGCAAACCCGTTCATACCTATCCGACCTGAGATAGATGGTGGAATCGAACTTTATATTCCTATCTTCGACCCTCAACCATTACAAGACTTCAATAATTTACCACCCTGGAAAAGACCGCAGTAGATGGCATCAGTTCGCGCCCCGTATTTCAAGGTAATCTACGATTCGGTTGATATTACAGAGGAAATCAGTAAAGACGTAATTGAGATAACCTATTCGGATTCAACCGAGAATGAAGCTGCTGAATTGACCATATTGGTTGATGATATGTTCAGCAAGTGGAAGAACGAATGGATTGTAAATACAGGTGTTTCCATCGAAGCTGAATTTGGTTGGCAAGAGGATTCAGCTTTGGATTGCGGTAAATTTGAGGTTGATGAAATCCACTACTCTGGAGATTACGGAAGAGGCGATACGGTTGAGATCAGATGCCTTGCTATTTCCGAGAACTCTGAATTGAGAACTGAAAGATCTGAAATATACACCGAACAAACAATTCAACAGATAATTGATAAAGTTGCAGAAAGGAACAACTTAACATTAGCTGACCCGAACATAAACATAGATGGAACGGTTGAAACAAATCCTTTCGTTCTACCTCAACAAGATGTTATTTATCGGAATAGGGTTTTAGGGCTTTTCTTTTCCAGGATAGTTCAAGACCGAGAAGATGACCTTTGTTTTCTTGATAGGTTACTAAGTCAATACGGTATATCTGTTGTTTTTCACAATGATTCGATATTTCTTACCGTTGAGGTTTCAGACATTGTAAGCAGAAACATTAGCGAAAGAGTTGGTTATTTTCTTAGAGAAGATATACCAGAAGGAATGATAGAAATAGATGGAGAATTGACAGACTTAAATAGCATACCATCAATTAAATCATATAGACTGAAGAATTGTGCCGCTAACACCATAAATGGAGTCACGCTAAAGTATCACGACCCATACACAGATGCTGAATTGATTTACGATGCTGATTTAGGAAACATACCTCAATCAAGTCAAATCAACCCGCTTGGTGTTGAGTATGAAATAGTAAACAGAAAAGCTATTGAGTACGGTTACGTTGAAAACGAACAACAAGCAGAGATAGTCGCAAAGGCTAAACTATTTGACATCATATCCAAACAAGTTGAAGGAGATATGGAATTGGAAGGTCAACCGAACGTTATTGCAGGAACAGCTATTGAAGTAAGCGGTATCGGTAAACTTAGTGGAAGATACTACGTGAATCAATCAAGACATCGAATCAATCGAGCTTCGGGTTACACTACGAACATCCAAGTTCAGATGTTAGCAGGAGAATCTACTTAACCTTACTGTTAACCCACTTACCCTTATCTAAATCCCATTTCACAACGTAACCTTTCTTATTTGAAGGTGGCTCTTGGGTTGTGCAGTTTGCTGCAATCTGCCAATTATTAACATTGTTCGGGTCTGGATCTGCAAACGCTTCACCGTTAAATTCCATTGTAAGCATATTCCAAGAATATACCTTCTTTGGCTTTCTAGTGTCTTTTATTGTCCTGCCCATATTATGTAGTTTACGTAAGCATTCTTGGGACGAGTTTCGTTACCCCCTGTTGATGATGTGGCATTTGTTGGGTTGGCTGCGTTTTGAGAGTAACCACTTAATCCTGTTCCCGCTTCTTGATCTACTATGTTCACATCATGCGTATGCGCTTCAAACTCGTCATCTTGCACCGAACCAACCGCATCGCCTGTATTACCACCTGTATTCATGGCCGTTCTACTTGCTGCATCAGGGTCTAATCCACTTGCTCCAAAAAACGTATTTGTTCCACGCAAGAACCTACCTCTAAAATCAGGGATTCTAAACTGAGTTCCACTAGGCTCACCGTATGCTGTACTTATAGCAGCAAAAAGTTCAGGGTAATCCGACCTATCTACCGACTGACCATTACAAGCTAACCAACCATCAGGAACAGAAGTTCCACCGTAAGGCACAATAACTCCAGCAGGTAGCAGCCTTTCAAATAAATACTTAGTCCGATTAGCCAATGCTTGTGCTTGAGCGTTGGATTGACCATCAGTAGGTGCATCAACGGGACCAGCAACAGTTCCGCCTTTTACAGGGTCGGAAGTATCAAGTGAATAAACATCACTAAATTCATCTATCGGAGTAAGTATTGCCATTGGTTAATTTGGTTTAGGTTACAAAGATAATGGTATTGGTCGGTAATCCACCATAAGTAGCAGAACCATCGTGAGTAAACAACCCATCGTAATCCGGAGTCAATGAATCATAATACCCGATTCCGACAAGTTTGGAACGAGCGTTCTTCCAATGATTGACGTAATCAACCAACTCTTGAATCTCTGTTGCTGTAAGCCCGATAAGTTCTGCTTCGGGTAGAACAACAGCGAATTGCGCCCATCCGTTATTACCGCCCGAATAAGTTACGATTCCGTTGTAGTTATTGTTTCCTGAGTAGTTTATAGGAGCGTTTCCGTAACCTTCAACTATAACCGGAGTTGAATAGCCTAACGTTTCAACTGCTCTCTTAATAGCCCAAGGTGTTCCTGTACGTTTTCTTGTACGTATTGCCGCAAACAGAACATCTCTTCTTTCTTGTTCCGTAGTAGCTTGAGCAAATCCACCTACACCGTTTACGGATAGGTCGGTTGCCATTGTATTCAAAGCCGTTTCTTCAAGAATACCCATCAAGAACGTCATAACGACTTCAACAGGGAATTGGTCGATTCGGTCTATTACCGCATCATCCAATCCTTTGATGTGTTCTGAAGCTGCTAATGTAGTTGGTAAGATTGACATTACCCTTCGTTAGTTCCTGTTACGGTTACTTGGATGTTGGTGCAAAAACCATACTCATTCGAGTCAATGATAATATCTGTGAAAGAACCAAAATCTACATCGTAAACACCATCCACCATACAAGCTGCTATAAGTTGGTCAGCCATAATATCCCTTCCCATTCTTTGACGTTGTTGAAGAACGTATGCTTCAACTGCCGCTTCTGCTGCTTCTTGAACCGTTATCGGGTCTGCCGTTTCGTAAATGGTCAGGTCAATATCCAAAGTGTAGGAAACTTGCGTTGGAGCAGTTACTTGAACCGTATCTGTCAATGGTCTAACTTCATCTGCATCAAGAACAGCAAAAACAGCGTTAAGAACAGGTGTTGTTGGTACTGTTCCACTTTCCAATAATGGATAAACGATAACTGTTCCGGGTGTGTTTGGAATGGTATCAACTCCAACATCTATTATTCCAGGATTGGCTGTGTAAGTCCAATACTTGTAAGCGTTACGACTTCCTGCCGTTCCGAAAGCATCTGGAGCTAATCTTGCCCTTGCTCGTAATTGATCATCCGTTTCCGCATCAGACCCACCTTCCGAAATGTCTACATTCGATGCAGAGTTTACAAAAGCAACAGGGTCTAATATGTTCGTGATAGTTCCAACTGCATAACCATTGAAGTTTGCACCTGCTGTTACTGAAACACAAGTAGCTTCAGCCCAAGGAAAGTTAGATATTACCGTAATGTCCTGCTGCGTTTCAAAAACAGCTAATCCATCTACACTAGAAACCCTTGTTCCTTGTGGAATAGTAACTCCAGGATGAAGCAATGGAAGCTCGAAACGAATGGTTACAAGCGAATTGGTTGGTCCCAACCTAGTTACACCAAGTAGTTCAGTCAAGTAATCCAATACAGGAGCAGTAGAAAAGCTAAGTAGGTTGTTTGTGGCTGCTGCTTGAACCTGAGAGCGCAAAAGTGATTCACGATAAGCCCAAACATTAAGCAATACTCGTTCTACTTGAGCAGGTTGGAGCGTTACGCCCAATTCTGTCTCATAGAATGAAACCATTTCATCTACAATGGTCTGAGGTACTACTTCAATCTGTATCGGTGCTGCCATTATCTTTTCTATCTATTCTTTCCCAATTCCATTTCACCACCTTGTAAGCTATACTCAAAGCTAGTGATATTGCCGTTAGAACAAGTATGACTGAAGGTAAAACCCCATCAATGAAATCTTGCAGGTTAAATCCGAACAATAGAACACACATTACTGCTCCAAAACCATCTGCAATAGCCAATCCTTTTTCAATAGGTGTGCTAGGTTCAAATATCTTTTCCAACAGTTCTAAAAAATCGTTCATTTCAATAGCTTGTCAATTAACGAATCTGTGTAATAACCTATTAGAACAGACACTAGAAAAATTGAATCTTGAGGTTCTAAAGCACTTGTATGTTCTGAAACACCTGCTGCTTGAAATGCGTATTCCGCGACAAAACCTATAAGTCTAACAAGGATGTATGTAACGAAGAATCCAACAATCATATCATCCATATTGTCTCTGAACCAAATACTGAAATTGAACTGATTGTCTTGGTTCGGTCTGTTCTGAAACCTCTTGTACTTTTTGAATAGATTACCAAGTAAAGCAATCAACATGGAAGAAACAAGCACAACGTAACCGTTTGTCCCAATGAATATATCAGTAAAGGTCAGTTCGTTCATTTTAACCTGTGTAATGTGATTTTACCGTTCAGTACATCAACATCATCTGCTGAACCTGTATTCTCAACAAATACGCGAAGAACATCACCATCAGATAGGTCGGTAATGTCTGTGTACGACAATGAGAACTTTTCGTTATTGTGTAGGCTTAGAACACTTGAGCAGGTGCAATCTTCCACCCCGTTCTTGAATAATTTAAGTTCTATTTTACTACCAGTTGACCCAGACATACTCAATTGAATGTTGACCTGATATACACCTGCTGTTTCAATCAAAAGTGAATCTCCTGTGTAAGACACCCCATTGCTAAAATTAACAGCACCTAAACTCCAAAGGTCGTTGTCTGGATTGGTTACCCATGCAGGTGTATTTAAAGCTAATGCTATTGTTGATATTGAATCACCAAACCCCATTTCACCGAAGGATGGTAATTCCCAACTTGCATTACCCGATGCATCAGAAATCAGTTTTGCTCCTGCCGATTGGTTTCCGTCATCATACTTGAATTGACCTTTAACATGAAGCGTTGTGTCGGGGTTTTGTAAATCTCCTAATCCAATACCAATATTTCCTGACTGCAATATTTTGAATGGGAATCCAGCTCTTGTTATAATTTTAAAATCCGCTGTATCTGTTTCTCTTATGGATATATAACTACCATTTGCCTTAGTATTGACAAACCCGTTAAACTCAGATCCCCCGTTCATCAAGTTTGATGATATTATTCTGGACTCAAGAGAATCAACCCCAATCTCATAATAATCTCCATTTGATTTATTGATTGCTATTGAATTGGCATAAACAGCATTTGACACAGAGTTTGAAGCCGCGCTATTTATAAAGTGCCAATTTCCAGCAGACTTTCGTGCAACAGCACCATGAAACAGAACATCAATAGCACCATCAAAAAGAGATAAGGTCGTTAAACCCAAATTAAACCTTGCTGAATCTCCGTCTTTTGCTTGAAATGTACCGTCAACATCAAGCGTTGCGGCTGGCGAACTTGTACCTATACCAATACGCTTACCAACCACGCTTACCGTATCTGCTTCTTCAACCCAAGCCCCACTTACACCATCAATCACATCTGCAAAAACCGTATCGAACGGAGATGTACTTGACCCGATGTTAACGTTTCCATTAGGGTAAATCAATCCATCAATCTGAGCAGTATCAACACGTAATTTATCCGCAAATTCCATCGGTAGAATAAAACCACCCGACCTGCTCCAAACTGCTGTATCTGATAAGCTACCTATCTCAACCCAAGATGAACCATTCCATTGAAAGAATCCTTCATCTGACTTAACAGAATCCAATGATTCAACCGTTTCGGCAAACTCAGCCCGTTCAGCTAGGTTTGCACTAGAACGCATCAGTTCTTCAGCTACGTTACGAAGGTTTTGAGGCGTGATAGCTCCAGAAGTATTATCCGGCATTTGACTACCTATGTACGTCTTTAACGTAGTTGTGTCAGACTGAGCAATACTTAGTAATGGTGCTAGAATAAGTAGTAACAGAATTTTCTTCATTTCTGAATCAGAAGTTAGTTGTTTCCTTGAAAACCGCCACCAAAACCTGAGCTGAATGGACCTTGAATGGTCGGACTAGCAAAGCCTTGGGTAATCGGTACAATTGCTACAAAGTTACCCAAATTACTTGATATGAATATGTTGAAAACAACATTACTCAAGTCGTTCAATTCGTGCGTAATTGCTTCAACCGTTATCAACGGTACATCTCGATTCAATGTTTCCAATATCCCTATCTTTCCATTCGGAATAACAAAGTTTACAGGCTTGTCAACCAATTCTTGAATGTTGAAACCAAACTCAGGGTCGAAAGGAACTGAACCTTTGTTGGTAGACAGAGCAATTGCTATCTGCTGTTTCAAATCAAGTAGGTCCTCAACTATCGCACCTTGATTCTCTAAATCAAGTTGGAAATACTGAGTGTTAATGTCTGATGTTAGTGTAACTGCCATTACAATGGTGTTGATGTTGTTTCTGGAGTTGTAATTTGACCTGTTGTTGGTGTTGTATGTGTATGAGTAGTAAGGTTCACCGAACCTGCGCTAACCTCAACTCCAGCATCAACCGACCCCGAAACGCTAAGATCACCCGTAATGGTGACACCTCCACTAGCTTGAATTTCCATTTGACCGTTTGCTCGGTTAAATACAATTTTGTTATTCGCATTGAATACAACAGAAACAATATCATTACCCGATTCGGATGGTTGTAGGTCACGAGAGTAAATTGCGCCTAAAATTACCCCTGTTATACCGTTATCCGACATCATGCAAGCTACGTGTTCCTGAATGTCAAAAGTATGGAAGTAGCTGTTACCACTTGTTCCATTGTGAATGGTAGGTAGCCAATCCGTTACAACTTCATCCTCACCAAAGGAAACCTTGCAAAGCCCTTTGTCTGCATCAATATCCGATATTCGACCAAAACGTAACACTATGCGAAACTTCTCCTTTGTTGTTGTCTCATCTGCTCTTGAACCATTCTAGCTATCTCATCTTTATGTACCGCAAGTTGTGATAGGAAAGATTCGCGCTCTTGTTCCGTTGCGCCACTACCTAAATTGACCGTTGGGTTGTAGTTGATTGCTACTTGACCGCCTTGAACACCAGAAACAGGTGAAACTTGACCAGATATACCTGATGAAGCCGTTTGGTTCGGGTTGTTCTGAGTGCTAATGGTCTGAGTTGTTGCAATAAGGTCATTCGTAACCCTTGTTGTCTTTAAACTTGCTTCAAAATTCTTAGCCCATTCAAAACCTGTTAGCTTGGAGATAAAACCCATCAATTGCTGCATAGGGTATAAAATAGAATCCCACATAGCGTTTCCAACAGCTTTTATACCTGCCAATAAACCATTCTGTCCGAACGCTTCGGTTATTCTGCTCCAATGCTCTCGTATGGACATAAAAGCATTGACAATCCATCCAACGGGTCCCATCAGAAGCATCATGGATGCTCCGAACTCTTTCCATTTGTAGATTGCTATTCCTACGTATGCAACTAGAGCGGTAATAGCGACAATCACTACTCCTATCGGATTGGCTAACATCATAGCGTTTAAAGCAGCCCATGCCGTTGTAGCAGATCCGAGAGATGGAACTAAAGTCGTTACAATAGCGGTTGACATTACCCAAAATCCCTTTATGGATTGCCAGACTCCAAGTGTAAGCAGTTTCAAACTAAGCAATGAAACACGAACTGCTTTATTCCAAAAAATGAACTTTAGTATGTCTAAAGTTTTAGCTGATGTTCCTGCTACAATAGCTGTATTTAGCAGGAACTGAGCTGTTGCAAAAGCAAAAGCTGTTGCAGTAACAACCGTAAACACAGCAACCAATCCCATCACCGCTTTCGTTATGAATTGGTGTGATTTGAACCAATCCGCCATGCTTCGCAAATGAGGTATCAGCCATTCCCCGAAAATCTTTAAAGTAGGTAGTAAAGACTCACCAAATACAGCAGCAAAACGAGCTACTTCATCAGTCAGTCTCACCCAAAGACCTTCACCTGTGCTTGCTAGTTTTCCAAGTCCGTTCTCAAACCTTCCACCCGCATCTGTTGATTGCTCTAACGCTTTCTGTAATAGCGTAAACGTGATTTCACCATCCTCTGCCATTTGAAACACATCTGCTTGCGCTCCTAATATATCTTGAAGAATACTTACAATAGGAACACCAGCGTTAATCAACTGACGAAGGTCACGGGTCATCATCTTACCCTCCTGACGAGCTTGACCATAGGCAACAATAGCATTATCCAATTGTCCATTGGTCAATGCTGTAATATCACCAAGCATCTTAACTGAATCCGTTGCTTCTTTAGCCGAACTACCATAACCAATCATCATTGTAGTAACTTTCGCTACTTCTGACAATTGTAATGGTGTATCAGCAGCTAAACGGATAAGCTCGTTGTACGTCCTAGTTCCCTCTTGATTTGAACCAGTCAACGCAATCATGCTAACCCTTAAACGTTCGTAGTTAGCAGCCATCTTCAACGGATAGGCTAATGCAGCAGCCCCTGCCGCAGCAGCCATCCCCGAATCAAACATCTGCTCCCTTGCAGCAGCAGCCCTCTTCTGAGCTTTCGCTTGCATCTGACCCATAGCGGTGTTAGCCCTATTGGTAGCAGCAGAAACGACATTCGACATCTTATCGACTGCCGTAAGTAAAAGCGTTAAACGAAGATTCTTATCAGCCATTCGGTTCTGGTGGTGGAGAATTTAAGTAGTTATGCAAAGATACCGCTTCTTCGTACCAATCCCTAACCTCATCGGCAGGTCGTTCCTCTATCTCGAAAATTGAGGTCGAACTGAAATGAGCGAGGAACATCATTTGCTCTCTAGTAAGTCCGACCCCACTAACTTTCCCTGCAAGAACATGAAGTCAGTTCCGGGCATTGATTCCAAAATATCTTCAGCAGCCAACTTCTCACCATTAAACGTGCAAGTTTCAGCTATCATAGCCGCAATCATCATATTCTGATCAACCGAATCTCCATTGGTCGCAATCTCTTGTGCCAACCTTGCTTTCTTCGCTGAGAAGAACGTCATTACAACACTCAACCCCGAATCGGGTAGTGTGAACTCCTTACTTGCTGTTTTCTCCTTTAGCAACTCTAATACTGTTTTCTTGTCTTTTTTCATCTACTGATAGTTACGTATGGTTATGTTTAGTTTGCACCAAAGTTAATAAAAAACCAAAGCCCCGCATGAAGCGAGGCATTTGGAACAGAGAACACAGAAAAGAGACTCTTATATACCTAAGTTAGCTCGGAATGTTGCTAGTTTGTCAACTCCATCAATCTGATAGATGTTGTTCAATACGTCAATCTTGTAGATTTCTTCACCGCCTATCTCCAATCGGAAATAGTCGATTTTGAACTTGGTTGTAGCTTCAACATTCTCATGCTGCTTGAAGTTACCACCAGGGACATTCATTGGTCTGCCTCTGAAATCAGCCACATAGCTAGATTCCGAAGTTCTACCACTTGAATTATACTCTTCAAGACTTGAGCGAACTTGAAAAGTAAAGCTAGTGTAAATATCAGTTACCAACTTCTGAACGTCAGGGAGAATCGTTGTCCACATCATCTCCAATTCCATCGCTTCGATTCCCGTTGGAGTATTGATCACTCCGAACATTCCTAAAGCGTTATGTTCCGCTTGTTTCGAGGTTACGTCAGGAAGATTTACCTCCTTGACCTTTCCTACATAGTTGTTACCCTCAAGGTAAACATTCGCGTTGGTTAATTTTCTTACGTCAGCAGCCATTTTAGCTTAGTTGTGTTAGTAGGTTGATGTCAAATGTTGACTTGAGAGTTATTCTCTCAGCAGGTACTGCGCCCGCATAAACTCGTCTGAATACGATCTTACCTGCTGCTAGGTCAACCGCAGGGTTGTCGTTAGCATCGTAGTAAACATTGGAACCGGGAAGTAACGCTCCTGCTTGAATCAAGCTGTCAATGTATGCGTTAGCCGTAGCTTTGATCGCATCAATAGTTGCTTGAACAAGTGGTCGGTCAATGTACTGAATCAATGTCTTTTCAATCGTTTCAGAAACAATATCATCCAAATACTGAACCGAGATAAAGTTGTCAGGAGCAGTATTGCTTGGGTATGCAGCACTTCGGTTTCCGTAAGTTCTATACGAACCCGCAACTTTTACAACCGAGAAAATACCTGCCGCATTAAGCAACTGAACATCTCCGCTTGCATCGTTCGGTCCCGTTCCCGCCATCGGATATTCTGGTTTCACAATCACATTGGAAACCTTATTCGATGGAGAAACCCAATACCCTTCAGTTCGTGCAATTCGTGAATTGATACCTGCCGCAACTGCTGATAGTGGATAATCAGCCAATACACCCAAGTAATCGTAATCTTGAATCCAAGGCCCACATGGAATAACTCGTGTTGAAACTGTTGCAGATGAATTACCTGCTGTTGTTCTGTTCGAGATAAGGTCAGCCCGTGAAGTAGCGTTCTCGTCATCAATGTAGCATCTAGCTCGGAAAGTATCACATTGGCTTTCCATCTCGTTTGCTACTGCATCAATAGAACTGTACTCAGGACAAACAAAAATCTTCGGTGCGAATCCGAAACTGTCATACGCTTCATCAAACAGTTTGAATCCTGTCTTTGGAGATGCCGTTCCAACAAAATCAGCAGCAGCTAATCCGGAAACATCAAACGTATCGTAAGTAACGTAAATCGTATCACCTTCAGCAATATCACCTGATGGGATAATGCTTACAACTCCATATTCCGAAATAGTGTAGTCCGTTCCAGCCACAAACGTACTCCAAGGAGAACCACCGGCTACAACGGGTGTAGCCGCCTCACTCAGAACAGGAAAGTCTAAAGTAGCTTTTCCGTTAGTGATAGTTATAGCTTCTTCCGTAATGGTGGTTGAAACCGAAGATGGGTCGTAAACGTTAACTACGATTACTTTCGCAGCAGGGTCCTCTCTACGAATGTGATCCAATGACCTGTTAATGGACATTGGGTATAAATTACCTCCGAACTGCTCGTCATCTTGAGCCGAAGCGCATAATTTCATTGTATTCACATCGCCTTGAGGCGCAACACCTACAAGTCCGATAACCGCAGTCTCAACTGCTGCTGCGGGTTGGGTTAGTCCAGGTACATTGACCGTTTCGACTCCGTGAAAAAAACTCATTGGCTAGTTTTATCTGTTTGATGCAAAGTTAAGCAAGATTTTCGGAAACTAGCGAGGTGGAAAGAAAAAAGTGATAACCAAGGATATGAATCGGTTTCAATGGTTCATGTTGGGGTGTTGTAGGCAATTATTTTGCGCCTAACTTTTTACCGAATTTGTAAAGACATATCGCATTTCTTGCAACTGGTGTGCTTCCTTGTAGGGTTTTTTGGTTCATGTTCGCATTTTAACTGTTCGCTTTGCCCTACAACATCAGCTAAATCACAGTTTTTAACTAGAGCGTCAATCCTATAATATTCTGTTGCTCTTTTTAATTGCCTTTCCATGCTTACGTTTTTCCAGCCTTCTTCTACAAGTTGATTATACAATTTGTCGGCTAGTTTTTTTACTCTATCCTCTTTCATGTCGTAGTTATTTATCCGTTAAAACTCGTGTTTTAGCAGTTACAGTTATTACCCAAAATCCCTTTCAACCACTTCGGTCAGTTTGTTCAATGCAAAATCAACTGCTTTGCGAATCTCGGCTTTAGCTTCCCTTCGAGACTTAGCCATCATCACCTCATCTACACAAGCATCAGGAACACCTTGCATTGCAACTCGGACTTCTGTTGCGTAGCTAAATAGGTCTTTTCTTACTTGAGTAGCTGAAACCAAGATTTTCTCTTTTTCTTCAAATTCAATCCGAGCCAATTCAGCTTTGTAATGCTCTTGCAATTTCTTGGAAGCGGAAATATCTCTCACTTTTCCTTCCGCTTCAATCTTACCGATTAGACCTTCAGCCTCAAGATTATCCATAACACCGGAACTCTTGTTTACTCCAGGGTCATAGACAGCAGCCCACTCTTTTTTAGCTAACTGCCAATCAATACCTTTTACTCTACCCGAAGATTCATGTCGGTGAACAGCTTCAACTATCTTGTTATCTCGGATTGCTTTTCTAACGGTTGCTTCATTGCAATCCATCATGTCAGCAAAAGCCGCAACGCTGATTACATCATCTATCCTATTCTCCTTCTTCCTTCCCATTGGATTCTATCTTTTCATCATCACTCAATATAAACTCCCAATCAGGGTGTATAGATATTAGGTATTCTTCGATTGACATTCAAGCAAATCTAAAACAATTTATGACAACTCAAGCACGATCAGGTTAAAATAATTCGGAAAAAGTTTTAATCGGAGAATAAGGTGTCTTACGCGGTCAAATCACGTACCACTCAAAAATCGGTCTGTTTTGTCTTTTTGCGCTTGGCTGTGC
>Ga0102945_1000115_pt1 | contig 27315 bp, 38 predicted proteins | sample SalPonred_H2O_MG_FD_78207 | JGI IMG/M metagenome (GOLD analysis project Ga0102945, IMG submission 78207) | Salt pond water microbial communities from South San Francisco under conditions of wetland restoration - Salt Pond MetaG R2_restored_H2O_MG ...
TGATTTCATCACATATAATCAACTTTGTCTATTAATAATTATATTCATCTTTTTAATTAAAGTTTAGTGAAAATCACTACATATACACCCAAACGTTAGGCTTCATTTCCAAACGCACATTATAATTCAATATCTTTTGCAATCTGTTCAGCTAATTTTAGTTTGCATTTATCAATTATGCTCGAAAATGCTTCTGGTTCTCCAACGTCAGTGCTATCAAGTTGGTTGTACTCAGAAGGTCACAAGTCGTATTTAACAACCAAGCTATGTTTAAATTTATCAAGTCGAGCTATCAAATTAGCTGAACCACCATCGTTATATGTGCCTGAATAACCAGCATTTTCTTTTAGCCTATGTGCTTCTTCTCTAACTATCTGTTCTAATTTTGAATATTTCATTTTAATTTTGTTTTTATCCCACCGCACAAAACGAAAGCCTAACAATATATAAAAATAATAGGCGTGTTTCTGCGTGTAGGTTGTTTATAATCATTTAATTAACTGTATCTCTTTGCGAAGTTCAGCGTTTCAAATCGCCTACTATTCTTATATTCAACGTTAGGTGTAATTGCTAAGAACGTTTCTTCAATCTCACACCATTTTTAATATTATTATAAGCCTTCCTAATAGCACCATCAGGTGTATTATCATATCCACACTCATGATTATCCCATAATCCATTTTCTTTTTTTCTCGTAAAGTCGGCTTCCCAAGAAGGTTTTTTTATATCACAATAAGTTTCATGGTCACCAAAATGTAGTGTAAATTCCCAATCTTGTTCTAGTAATTCATTCACCTGATTTGAAGCAACTACACCTAACAAAGGGTATAGTTCATTGCTTTTTTCTTGCTTATCCATAATGTATTTCTTTTAATTTAAGTTATTTTTTATTTGATAGGTAGTGCTTCAATCACGCAACGAAACCATACCCAAACCGTTAGGTACAATTATTCCTTAATCACGTAAGTTATTCCATTTAAAACTATTTCTTTTTGAATTGTAGGTTCATGAATGTTTTGGTCAGTTAATGAGATTTCATCTAAATGATATAAACCACCATTACCTCTAACGTAATTTTTGTAAAATGTATCACCATAATAAATACCAAATAATGATTCATCAAAATAGAGATTTTCAATCCAAGTATTATATTTTTTGTGATAGAATTTACATCCTTTCTCAAAAATTTCTCCAGTATCTTTTTTCTTAATTTTTAAAATGGTATTTTCTGAACATTCTAAAATTTCAAATAATTGTTCATCTAAAATGTTTTTTATTTTTTCTTTTGGATTTTTTACATCCATAACTTTCAACAATTCTAAAATATATTGTTGTTCATTAACTAATAAATTGTAAATTCTATTTCTATGTTTCATAATATAACTGTACCTAACAAAGTGTATAAACAATAGCCGTTAGGTATTTAAAACTATTGTAGTTGTTAATATTAATTTTTGTAATTCTAATCAAATTCTATGTTCGGCTACTGTTCATACACCCAACCATTAGGCACAATTTAAAACTACTCACCATATTCAAACCGTTACTCATAATACTACAACGGTTGGGTAATTTGCTCTCTGCATATCATATAAAAAACATTTCTTGCCAACGCACCCAAATCATAAAAGTCTGGTTTCATTTCGTTAAGCTCCATTAATTCAGGTATTGCTATAAACAAATCTTCATCAATTAACCTATTTAGTTGGTCGTAAGTAAATGCCTTTACTGTGTCTTGGTTCTTAAAGTATTTCTGTTTTAGATATTTTGTAAAAGCGTCAAGTGGTCGTTTAATGTCCAAGTCTATTTTGCTTTCTTGTGCAATTAACCAATATGCCATCGCACCCCTAAAATCAGAAAGCATCAAATGAAATGTTACATCACTATGGTTTTCTGATATTTCTCTGTTTGTTAAACTAAATGTTTTTTTCATTATTTATATTTATTAAAGTTTCTACTAATTAAACCGTACTATGGGTAACAATAAATATACCCCATATTCCGTTGCACTCCATACGGTGCATATTCTCAACGTTAGGCACCATTAATAGTATTAACCACCAAGGCAATGACTAAAATTATTACACATACAAAAAAACCCACATATCCTATTTTATCTTCTATTTTCATACTATTATCAGTTTATAACATTATTTAAAAATCATTAAAACGCTTTTTACATTTACCGTTAGGCACAATTTAAAACTACTCACCTATATAGTGCGTTTCAAAATCATCGCCATCACTTACTTTTTTAAGTTTACTTTCATCGAGATTCACAATTCCTCTTATATTTTTAAGATTAGTATCAGCAATTTCTTTAGTGTGCATTTCAATATCAATACCACCAGAACCGTCTCCATCAATTTGAATTGGTAATAATCTGTTTGCCCCAATATCACCACAATATTGTATTTTTCTAAGAGCAATAATAAAATCTTTTAAATCCTCATCAGAAATTGCTGTAATTCGTAAGTCAATAAATTTTCTTTCCATAATAAAACTGTGCCTAACAATGTGTATAAGCAATAGCCATCAGGCGTTTTTACTATTGCAGTTGTTTAATTATTAATTTTGTTTCTATTTGTTTGGTTAGTGTAAGCTACTGCTCATACACTAAACGTTAGCAACAATAAAAATTATTGCTTTAGTAAATCAAGCATCTCTTGTGTTTTATTATTTAAACTAATTAACGCCTTTGTGCTATCGTGGTAGTCGTGGCAATCCATATCATCTAAATCACCTCGTTTTTTACCATTATCTTCCCACCATTTATTCATTTCATCATTCTTACCAAGAGTACAATTTCTAATCATTTGGAAACTACCGTTTAAATAATCCCCAAGTTTACTGTCATAAAATTTACATTCGTTACATCCCGCCATAATTTTAAAAGTTGCTAACAATGGCTATAAACAAAAGCCATTGTTAAGGTTATTTCTTTAAATTGAACATTTGTAGTACGGCTTCAATTCATAGCCATAGCCTTTAGTAGCAAGTGGGGAAGTGCTTCGATTTAAACTTTCTGCGTAATTGAAAGAAAAAATAAAACCCCCACCCGCTTTCGGCAAATCCGATTTAGTTATCAAACCAAAACACAATTCTAACATTTTCAGGTTGTCCAAGTGTTTTTAATTCTTCAAGGCGTTTAAAAAAACATTCTCCTAAATTTTTCCTATACGTAAGAACCTCTCCTTCTCCTTCTTCTGCAAGTGCCGCACCATTAGTACAATTACCCTCTTTTTTAGTAACTCTCCTATTCCAAAAAGTTTTATCGTAATCAAATTCTAATAGTTCTTTTGCGGTCAAATAAGAAGCCGAATGAGCGTCACACACCCAATCTTCGTAATGTTGTTTTACTTCATCGCTTAAATCTTTTGGCAATCCCTTTGGTTCGCTTATTGGTTCACAATGGTCATAATTTCTAACACCAGCTAAAAAAGCAAACGTTGAATAGCTTCTCCAATCGAAGGGGTTCTCTCCTTTTTCTTTGTTGTAGTGTTTTTTGTCGTAATCATCAAGCGTAAAATGGTCATTTACTTTTTCCCATTTATTATTTCGCTTTACTTCTGCAAATGAATGAATGTCGCATCCCATAATTTGTATGTATTTAAAGTTAAAAATTAAAATCCCCACCCTTCGTTTTTATTTTTTTGTGCTTCGTAGTTGGGGCAGTGAGTAAATATCCGCCAGCTACTAACACGTTGTATATTCCAGTTTTGTGAAAAACAAAACCGATAACATACAACCATACGTTGTAGGTAATTAGCCCACTAATCATCTAAACACTCATTACAAACATACACTTTTATTGTGATTCTACAACTATTTAATCAAAATAATATCAAAAAAAATTAAAATAAAATAAGAATCCCTCTCAAAAATTATTAAAACTACATTTTAGCAACTAATCAAAGTCAATATTAAACGCAACATACACCAGTTCGTTATATTTGATGGTGAAATAAATATATTTAGGTTACTTATGTATATAGTTTCCATAAAATATTACATTTTTTCTATTATTAATCCTGATTCATTATAATGAACATTTAAATAAAACAATTCACCACAAGATACTTCCATTGGTACTAATGGTGTAAATGAATGCCATTTTGGCGTTATCTTTTTTTCTATTAAAAGACATCTATTAAATCTATTTATTTTACCCATTTATTATGAATTGTTTGTACATTTCTTCAAAAATTTTTTTATTTAATTCTTTTGATATTTCTTTTGTTAAAATTTCTCCTAAATCTAAAGATGAATGATAGTGAGACCTTCTTTCAATTATAATTTCTCTTTTATAAGTAAACATAATCACCTTTTTTCTATAAGTAAACATAATCACCTTTTTTCTACTAGTAATTGTTTTTTATAAGTTTTATAAGTCAAATCTTTATTTGATAATATTAATTCAATTTTTATCAGTTCCATTAAATCAAAATCATAGCATCCTGATAACATTTTCTTTATAATTAATACATCAGTATCAAGACAAAATGACAACTCTTCAAGAGTGATTTTTTCAACTTCTAAAAAACAAGTAATTGCTTTTGCTATGTCTGAAGATTTTGTTAAAAACTTAGCATCGGACTCTGGTATTAAATCACGAATTGAATTTTTCACTCTAATGGGAAATTAATTCTTTTGCAATTTTAGAAACTTCTGAATTATCAGCCATTCCTTTAAATTTTTGATTGAAATTACGCATAATCATACCTATATTATCAAGCCCTGATTTAATCATTAAATCTATTTCTTTTTTTATATCTTCTGAACTCATTTGTTCGGGAAAATATTTTTTTAAAATTTCTAATTGATTCTTTGATTCTTCATCACCATTTTCAATTGATTGTTTTAATGATTTTTCTAACTTTTTTAAAATTCCCATAACATCTTCATCTGAAGATTTAGAACCTCTACCTTCAGCATTTTGAATTTCACCTTTAATTACTCCAAGAAAGTTTTTCTTTTTCATTTCTTTAGATTTAAATGCAGTGATAAATTCTTGATTTATTTTTTCTTTTAAAGTTGTCATATTGTTATTTTGTTATTTTTAATTAATACAAATTTTGTCACAAATATAAACATAATTTGTGACAAATAAAAATAAAAGTTTCGACAAAAAATCGATACTTCTTGAGGGCATAGCTGGATTCTAACCAGCGTATTTGGGTTTGCAATCCAACGCCTAGACTCTCGGCCATATGCCCATAAAATAGAGCCTCATGAGAGATTCAAACTCACGACCTTCTGATTACAAATCAGATGCTCTATCAACTGAGCTAATGAGGCATTAATCTAAAGTACCCCTAGAAAGATTCAAACTTTCAACCTTCGAATCCGTATTTCGACACTCTATTCAATTGAGCTATAGGGGTATTAATTTGTACGCCTAAGTGGATTTGAACCACTGACCTTTTGATTATCAGTCAAATGCTCTAACCAACTGAGCTATAGGCGTATATTAATAATAGCACGCCAGGCAGGATTCAAACCTGCGACCTTAGGTTTTGGAGACCTCTGCTCAATCAACCGAGCTCCTGACGTATTTATTAGAGCAAGAGATGGGGCTCAAACCCACGACCTTCTGATTGGAAGTCAGATGCTCTATCAACTGAGCTACTCTTGCAATTAGTGGAAGTGGAGGGATTCGAACCCCCAAGCCTAAAAAGGACTTGATTTACAGTCAAGCGAGCCAGCCAATTGCTCAACACTTCCATTTATCCGATTTTCTTTAATTTTCAGGTTGCGGTATCGGACTACCATTTCTGTTAGTAGACGGAGTTAGATTCGAACTAACATTAAACTTATAGGTGTTTGGTGTACAACCAAACTTGCTTGCCGACAATATAGGTTTGGAATAGGCGATAACACAAACTGACATGCCATTACCATCCATACTTATGGTGGAGCTAGGCGGGTTCAAACCGCCGACCCCTGCAATGCAAATGCAGTGCTCTAGTCAACTGAGCTACAACCCTCCCTCTCTCTCATTATTGTTGTTTGTAAAATTTAAAATATTGTGGCAAGTGCCAGATTCGAACTGTATCTGAGAGTCCCAAACTCCCTATGTTGCCTGATTACACCACACTCGCCAATTTAAATATTATTTCTTCTATGTCTCCATATATAATTTTTACAATACTTTCAATTATTTTCATTTTTTTTTCTCACCAATTTTCATGCAATAAGGATTTTTTGAGTCTAGATATAAATCATATTTTGGTAAATAAAAATCTGGATGATAATGTCTTACTTTCTTTCCGTCATTCCATTTTATAGATTTGGGTCTTATCCAATTAATTTCTTTATAATCTAACCACTGTGCAAGTTTTAACTCCTAGCTCGATTCTAGCGTCACACCTTTATATTAAATTGTTTTTCTGCTTCCATTTCTATAACTCCTATTAGTACTTGATATTATCCTACATGAATCAGAACAAGTTTTTCTATGTTTTTTTTATAATCAATTATACAATTACATATTTTACATAATTTTGGATTTTTTTTATAATTTTCAATTATTTCTGATATAGACTTACCATTTCTTCTACTTTTCATTAATATTTCAACAGATTTTTTTCTGTGGCTATCACTTACTTTTCTTCCTGTTAATTTTTTTGAAATCTTTATTTTCGTTTCCTCATTTCTTTTACCTCTTTTTTTATTGTTAAATTTTGCAGAACAAGATGAAGAGCAAAATTTGTTATTTTTTTTTCAAAATTTAATTCAGAATTACACTCTAAGCATTTCTTGGGGTTTTCATAATATTTTTCTCTATTTTTTAATCTTTGCTCTAAAACAGCTCTTACTGCCTTTTGTTGAGCTTCATTTTTAGACATATTTTTCATAAATTTATTTTCTTTATAAACAGTTTAAAAAATTCGAAAAATAAAACTCGAACCTGCACAAATTTTAATCGTTTTAAAAGATGAAAGTTAAATTTAAATTTCTAACCACTAAACGCCAAAATATAAAACATCTATTTATCTACCTAATAATAATTGTAAATATATTTTTTAATATTTCAAAGAACTTTATTTTATTTTAAAAGAAAACTCGTTTGCTTTCTATATTTTTTTTCATAAAAAAACCCGAACTTTTTTGAGTTCGGGTGCAATTTATTTTATTTAGTATTTTTATTTACAAATCAATACTTTTAAAATTTAACACACCCGTGTCATTCGGCCAAATATAGCCCGCTTGACAAATCTCCGTTTGAGGTGTAATGTTACGATATGTGTTAAAATTTTTCATTTTTATTTTTTATATTTTACTAAATATGTAAAAAAAAATTATTTTCTACAGTAATAACGATATAAATTTAAAAAAGTTGCATTAAAAAACAAATTTTTTTAAAAAAATATCTATTTATATTAGAAATTAATTTAAATTTACGTGATAGAATAAGAATTAAATGACGAATATTGGTTCAACGAACAGTCATTTTAAAAATACGGTTTGGGACCGTTATGGTTATAGCCATATAGACCATCTAAAGTTCGCTACTATTAGATGGTCTTTTTTTTTGTAATATTTATTTATATAATAATATTGAAATATGTTAACAGAGTCTTATAAAAATAGAATAAAAAAATTGGCAGGATTATTAAATGAAAATGATGAATTGAAAGATTTAGTATTTAGTAATGAAAAATTTTTGAATAATAATGAAAAATTTAATAAATATTTTAAAGGAATAGTTATTAATGATTTTAAAAATTATAAATTTCCAAAAAATGATTCTGAAAAAATAAAAGAAGAAATACAAAAAATAAACAGGATAAAAGTTGATATTGATTTTGTTAAGAAATATGACAATATATATAATTGTTTCAAAGAATGTTTTGAAAAAAACAATATAGACTTTCCAAAAATATTAATAAAAGACTTAACAGAAGCTTCTTCTTACTTTTTAATGAAGTTAAAAAGTTATTATAATAGACCTAGACCTTATCAAATAGCAAAAAAAATAAATATAAAATTAAAATCTGTAAGATTACATTCTGCTAAAACAGCTGCTTTCCCATCAGGACATTCTGCTCAAGCTTATTTATTATATTATGTTTTTAGTGACTTATTCCCTAAGTATGAGAACGATTTTGAAAAAATAGCAAAAAATATTTCTAGAAGTAGAATGATGGCGAAGGTTCACTTTCCTAGTGATGTAAAATATGGTGAAAAAATAGCAAAAATTTTATTCAAACAATATAAAAAAAATAATTTTTAAATAATGAATAAAGATGAAATTTGGTATCATGGAACTCCAGATGTTAGAGAAATCGAAAAAGAAGGAGGGTTCACACAAAGATATATAAACATAGATTATGTTGAAGATGTGGATGAGTGGAACAGAAGGCAAAAAGCCATGTCTGATGCTAGAAGTAGTGGAGATGAAGAAGAATATTTCAATATAATTGACACAGTCGGTGAACTTAGAAAAAATACAAAGATTAGAAAACCTGTTTTCCTTACTAATGTATATTCTGTTGCAAAGACATATTCAGATAAGACAGCTTTTGATTATCAAAATGCAGAGGAAAAAGTACTTAAAATAAAAACAAAAGGTGGAAAAGGAGTAACAATAAACGCTCCTGGTAGTAGATTTAGATTTATAGATATAGAAGCTGTTAAACGTGGCTTTATTGACGCTGGTGTTGATTCTGATACTCTTGATGAAATAATTAAACAACTTAATTTCGCTGTTGGAGTTGAAAAAGGGATAAAGACAGATAATATTGCAGCTATAGGTGAATGGTTAGGTTTTGATTATATAGATGTTGTAGGGGTTTTAGATTCTTATATGGGAGGTACAACAAAATCAACAGTGAGAATGGTGCTTGACCCAAATAAAATAGAAATTATGAAAGAAGATGTCTTAAAAGAATTTGTGGAATATATAAATCTACATTTCAATTCATTAAATGAGTCTGATGAACCTTCACCTACTTTTGAGTGGGATATAGCTAAAGAAAAAATATATAAATCTCAAAAAAATATAAAAAACACAAAGCAAGCAAAAAGTTATCTGAAAAGTTTCATAGGCAAGATAAAAAATTTACCAAAAAATATTAAAAGTAAATTATTAAAATATGCTATATTATTTATATTCACTTTAATTGGATATAATAATACAATGGAAATAGTAAACGAAGATATACCAGAGTTAACTCAAGAGATAAAAGATTTTATTGAAGAAGATTTATCTGATTCGGATGAAGAAAAGATTAAAGTTTTTAAATCTCCAAATTCGTCTTCTAGTGAATTAATAGATTTCTTAAAATATGAGGAAGGTTCTGCAAAATACAAAAAAGAACCTGTATTAACAGCCTATAAATTAGGAGATGGTGCAATTACTGTAGGATGGGGTCATGCTGAACGTATTGCTAATTCAAAATTCGAAGTAGGAGAAGAAATCACAAAAGAAAAGGCTGAAGAATTGTTAAGTGCAGATATAAAAAGTGCTGAAAGGTATTTAAATAAAATATTAAGAGATTGGGAAGAAGAGGGTGTAGAATACAACATAAGTCAAAACATGTATGATTCTATGGTTTCTTTAATTTTTAATATGGGAATTGGAAATTTTAGAAAATCTGATTTCATAAAACTAATTAAAAAAGGAAAATATAAATTAGCTAAAGAAAAAATACTAACAACAAATGTAACATGGCCAGGTCATAAAATAAGAAGACAAAAAGAGTACGAAATGTTTGGAAAAGGTATGGACTTGGACTTTTTGGCTCTAAATGAAAATTATGTTACTGATTTAAAGAATAAACTATCTAATAACTTTAAAAAATTAATAGATGGACTGAGAGACCAAAAAGAGGAAACAAAAAAATCTTTTAATCTATTGGTGAAACATGCAAAAGGAGATATTGATTTATCAAAAGCAGAAAAAAAACAAATAGGAGAATCTATAAAGGATTTATTTAAAACAACTGGGTATTTGACTGTATTATCACTTCCTGGGGGTTCTGTTTTTGCTTTAATGTTAAAGGTTTTAAAACTCAATAAATATATTTTACCCAAATACTTTATGGAGGAATCTAAAATAGATAAAAATAAAATAATATCAGAAGGATATAAATTAAGATTAAAAAAACTAGCAGGCATAGAAAAAATAAAAAAATAATATATTTATTGTTAAAATATTACTATTATGAAAAAAAATTTTTTTATACAAATGTTGAGTGAGGAAAATAAAACATCTTCAAAAAGAGTTGTTACTTTTGCAGCTTTTTTACTTATTGCAACAGGTTACTTAGTTGAGTTATTTACTGATTTTAAAGTTTCTGAAAATACATTCAATGCATTAGAATATATAGTTATTGCAGGATTAGGATTTACAGCATCTGAAAAGTTTACTTCTTTTAAAAAAGAAACAAAAGTAGAAAAAAAAGATAGTGACTTATTACAAGGATAAATAAATTATTATAATATTATATGAAAAAGCAAGAAGTAGTATAATTTTTAAAAAAATAAAAGAGTTTTTATTTGAAAAAAAACAATATGAAAGCTCAAGAAACATTTCTTCGGCAATTGATGTACTTGAAGACATGATTAATGATTCTTATTACTATGAAAAAATAACTATTCTTGAAAATAGGAAAAAAGAAATCCGTAGAGAACTTGGAATGCTGAATGAAAATTATGAATTAAATCATATGGGAGCATCTGGTACTCAATCTATAATAATTCCATCAATTTCAGGATTAGAAGAAAAAAATATACAAGATGATTTTGAAGAAGCTGTTGAAGGATGGGTGGAAGGTAGTTTACAAGGTCAAGACTTAAAAGTAGGTCAAGAGTATGAAGTTTATTTTGAAAATTATGAAGTAGCTTTTAAATTAGATAAGAAAGGAGATAAGTTCGTTGTTATCGATGTAGATGTTAAACAAGATTTAGATGAAAATGAAACAGAAGAAATAAAAACTGTGGATGATTTCGAAAGAGAAGTAGAAAAAGAAATGGGACTTGCTCCATATTCCAACGATATGGGCGCTCAAGTTTTAGCTATGGCAAGATATAAACATTATAAAGAAGCTAATAATATTCAAGAATCAATAAGAAAAATTGTTAGATAAGGGTTTAAAAGTGTTTCTGATAAAATTGAGAATATCATTAATAAACATTGTGATGGTGATTTTGATGATTTTAATTGGTGGAATCTTATGAAAGACATAAAATCAGGTTTAGGACAACATTTTAAAAGTCGTAACTGTTCTGTTAGTGAACTTAATGATACTGACGATTCGTGTGGAATTAAAATATCTAAAGATGACCGCTCTGTTGATTTAATGGTTAAGTATTATAATGATAGAGGTGAAAATATAGTTAAAATTATTTGTAAAGATTCTAATGAAACCTATAATTATGAAATTCTTTCTTAGGAAAAAACAGTTGGAGAGTCTAGAAGTTATGATACTTTCGGTTATGAAGAAGAAACCTATGAAGAAGAAGGTATTGATTGTAATGTAAAAAATAATAGTATTGAAGAGGCTATAAATGACATTGAAGAATATTTAGACAAAAAATACGATACTATAAAATAATGTATATTTAAAATTTAGTTTTTTATATTATTTGATTATATCAATAACATAAAAAACCTAGAATAATCTAGGTTTTTTATCAAGTACATAATTTATATATAATTTACCCAACTTTCATTATTATTTTGTTCAAATTTTTTTATAAAATAAACAAAAGAAGGTCTAAAAGTAGTTAGTTTTAATGGCATATTTGCTTCAGTTGGTGTTTTATTGCCTTTTTTTAAATTACAAGAACCACAACAGGTAATCAAATTTTCCCAAGTATTTTTCCCGCCTCTAGACTTTGGAAGTATATGGTCTATAGTTAAATTTTTAACAGAACCACAATATCCACATTTATGTCCATCTCTTTTAAATATATTCACTCTTGTTAAGCGAACTTTTCTATATGGAACTGGTGCGTAGTTGTAAAGCCTAATCACTGTTGGTCTTTTAAATTCCTTTAAGGACGTTATTAAAGGTTTATCTTTCATATACTCCAACACCTCTGCTTTACCTTTAAAAACAAGCTTAAAACCCCTTGATAAAGTTGTTATATTTATTGGTTGATATGTGCTATTTAACACAAGAACTTTCATATCTTTTTTTTTACTATAAATATTTATTTTTTTTCTTTATCAATTTGGTAGCGGGAGGCGGACTCGAACCGCCGACCTCTAGGTTATGAGCCTAGCGAGCTACCAACTGCTCCATCCCGCAATGTTTTTATAGTAGCGTTGGGGAATTTTGAAATCCCGACCTATCCCATATGAAGGGATTGCTCTTCCTCTGAGCTACAACGCTATCAAGATGAGATAAAGTCTTATCTTATTATTTACTTGGATACTTTTTATCCAAGTAAATAATAAGAACTTCCCCTCTCAACAAAATGAATGTTTTTAAAACCGTTTTCTTTAGTTATTAAAGATTCTTCTTCTTTCACTGAACATGTGGATTTACTAGCACCTTTTTTATTATCTATATTTCCAGTGCTAGGATTATAACTTCCCCAATCAGCCATTCTTCCATTTCCAATTGGTTCAATATAATACTTTCTACCCGTTCTAAATGACACAACAATTTCTCTTCCAATTTCATCCCTATCTTTTAAAAAGTTTTTTAAAAATTCTTGATTTATATCTCTTTTCATTTTAATTAATTTAAATTTATGTAATTTAACACATTTAATATACTTTACACCTTTGTATTGTATATAGAATCTTTTTTTTGTTTATAGTTTTATAATTGAATAAATATATTCAATCTAAATTACATGTCTTATTGTCGTACATCCTCGTAACATAACTTTTTAATTTAATTTTAGCAAGAGATGGGGTTACAACCCACGACCCCCACCTTGGCAAGATTGTGCTCTAAGCAACTGAGCTACTCTTGCTTCTTTTCGACAAATTACAAATTAATAATTAGCTTTATTACTAAATTGTTCATTACTTAAATTTAAGACCCAATTCCCAGTACTAATCCCAACAATGTTTTCATCTTGTACTTTGAGTTCAACATTGCCAATCGGCTTAGCTTCTCCTTATTTTAAATTTTGCTCTGGAGGGGAGTTACGATATCCCGACCCTCGGTTTAACAGACCGATGCTCTGCCTCTGAGCTACTCCAGAATTATTACCATATAATAATATAAATTTAACACTAATTTTCATTAGTGTATTTAGCGGCCTATCCGAAACTCGAATTCGGTTCTCCATTGTGACAGAATGGAAGGATACCCATACCCCAATAGGCCTTTTATTTTGGGTGGATAATCGGAATTGAACCGATGACCTTCTGAACCACAATCAGACACTCTAACCAACTGAGCTATATCCACCATAAAATATTTAAGGAAATTATACAAGTAATAACGTTGCTCTACCAACTGAGCTACCACCTTTTCAGGTGGGTGGGGCTCGAACCCACGACCAACGGCTTACAATGCTTAGAAGTAACTAAATATATAGCCTTAAATAATATTTCATTTTTCAAAGAACGTTTTCTTTTTTTTATTTAATATTTCTACAAATTTCTAATATATTATATTTTTTACACCATTTTCTAACTGCATTATCTGACACAACGTACTTTCTTCCAACAGATGTAAATGTTTTTAATCTATAAAAGTCATCTATAATAATTTCTTTTTTTGGGATTTTACTTTTACCTTCTCTTTTTAAACCATGCTCCTTACTCCATCTTTTAATTGTATTTAAAGAAACTCCTAAAAATTCTGCAACTTCAATATGTGTTTCAAATTTATTAAACACTTCCCTAAATTCTTCTTTTGTTAAACTTGGAATTAAATTAATCTCACTTAAAACTTTTCCAAAACTTTCATATTCTCCCCTTATTTGATGACATCTTTTATAATTACTCCCCTTTGGAGAAAGTCCAACTTCTATTAAAGACTTTCTAAAATTCCAATCATTCTTAATCATAACTCTAAGCAATTCCTTGTTACTTATCTTAAGTCTTTTTTTAGATTTATTTCTACCTCTCCAATTTTTTGTAGTTGAATGAAAATTAGGACAAAGACACTCTAAATTCTCTTTTGAATGGTCTGTATTATCTCTGTTTATATGATTTATCTATATTGATAACTCACACCCCATCCACTCATTAATTCCACAGTTATAACATGTGTTGTTATTTTCATAAATTAAATATTCTCTTTTAAAATCCCAAGATAATTCATCAAATTCTTTACTTAAAACATACTCTTTTCTTTTTTTTAAAATTTCTTTTTCATAAATTTCTACTTTTTCATCAAGGCTTAAAATTTTTTTTTTAAATTAATTCGAACTTCTGTGCACCCAGTAGGACTTGCACCTACTCTCTTCCGCTTAAAAGGCGGAGGCTTTCCTTGGTAAGCTATGAGCGCATTATACATCAGGAACTTGCTCAAGCATACAATTAGTAGAACCAGTTCCTTAAAGTTTATATTTAAATTTCTTTTTCATATTCAATTTTTTTAAAGATTCTTTTAATTTATAGTTTTTCATCTCTTTAAAGTTGTTAATACATAAGCATTTACGTATTTATTATCTTTTATAAATTTTAATTCATTATTTAAATACCCTTTTTTTATCATCATTTTTTCAAGTTCATCGCAATAATCATCGAAAAATTCTTCAAAATCTTTCTTTTTTATTTTTTTTAAAAATATCAAACGTTCTTCGTCTGGTATTTCATTTATTTTCACTTTAGGCATAATTTCTACCTTTTAAATTTAGCGGAGAAACTGAGAATCGAACTCAGGCAACATTTCTGTTGTACACCTTAGCAGGGTGCTGCATTACCGCTCTGCCACTTCTCCTTTTTTTATCCATTTTCTTATTGAATTATCACTAACACCATACTTTATTCCTGTTGCAGAATAACCATTTTTTTTAACTTCAAATAACAAAATGTTATATGTTGGTCTCTGTACCTTTCTTTGTTTTATATTATAGCATTTTAAACAAAGTTTAGTTTTTGTCTTTCTTTTTAGTGAAGTTTCACATTTTTTACATTTAATTTTATTTTTTTTTTAATCTATAAGGTTTTATGTCTTTATAAAAATTTATATTAAAAGCGGAGGAGGTGAGATTCGAACTCACACCGCACCCTAAGTCGGTCACTGTTTTCAAGACAGCCGCCGTTACCCTGCAATCTTTCGGCTAACTCCTCCATTTATTTCAAAGAACGTTATTCTTTTTCAACTTCCCACATAGGTACAAAACCTGCATACCCATCATTAATAACGTCTTCCCAATGGTCAAGCCAACCATTCATTCCAAACTGTTGTTGACCTGGTGCTAGAAACATACCTCTTTCTTTTACCCATTTAGCTTTTCCTCCAAATCTAGCAACTTTCTTTGCATCTTTATCGCAATCATACCAAGCCCCATCTTTTAATCTTTCTTTTGGAATTGCTTTATCTAATAATTCTAAATCTCTATTTCTATTGTACTCAATTTTTTGTATTGCAATTTCTCTTCTTTCATTATTAGTTGTAGCATTTCTTACTATTTCAATTTTTTTAAAAGCCTCTTTTTGATTTGCTCCCTGTTGTATTAATTTATATACTTGTTTTTCCCAAAATTTATCATCATCTTCTTCCATAAACTTTTCTATTCTCTTTTTAGCAAAAGTATCTCCGTAATTTGCCTTAACAAGCCTATCATACCATTCTTTATATTTTCCTTTAAATTCCATTTTAAATTTTTAAGCATAAAAAAACCCGAACTTTTTAAATTCGGGCATGTTTTGTTTTTGTTATTTGACTAATCAAGTTTTTAAGTCAAAACATACCCTATTAAACCATGATTTATTATCATCATGATTAGTTGTCATATTACTACTATTCTTTGAGGAGTAGTTTAAATTTTTCATATGTGAACTTGTAAGTTGCAAATTTTATTTTTTTTTAATTGTTAATAAATATAATCTTTTTTCTTAAATACGATGTAAAATTAAAATTTTTTTTTCTATTACACAAATATATAACGTTTTTTTTTAAAAAAGGTTGCTTTGCTTCCTCCTTAATACGTAAGGCTCACTTCGTCTACCTTCAGCAGGTGCTTTAATATCAAAGAACAATTATAAAAACTAGTATCTTATTAGGTTTACTAGTATCCTGAGTTTACACGTACTTATCAGGGTGAACCGCTACATCAAAAGAGAGCGTCTGCGGAACCCAATATTTTAAAAAAACTAACCCAACTCCTCACACCCCTTGTATCTTGGAGTTAATAACTTTTGCGAGTTACCATAACGATTAATAGCATCAGGGTTTGTCGGCCTATTAATTTGCGCCTCTCTAAGGTTAGTTTTATTGTGGTCCATCTAGGACTCGAAACTAGGACTTCAACATTATGAGTGTTGCACTCTAACCAACTGATTTACAAGCCCATTTGATAGTTTTTAGAACTCTACCAAACTATAAATTTTACCAACCACTATCTATAATAATGTCAGTATTTAAACTTTTAATTAAATTTTTTGTAGTGATTTCACAACTGTTTTTTATGTTTATTAAACCATCTTGACACATCTTTAAAGCTAACCCTTCTTTTTTACCCCTTGTTTTAAAATAGGCTGAAAATTTAATACTTCTAGCTGATGTGGCGGGTGTTGATATGCCTCTACTGTATGTTCCAGGCCAAAATGCATTACCATCATCAAATAGAGATACTTTTATTTTGTTATCTTTCATCTGAACAACCATTCTAATATACCATGTTTTGTATTCTGGCATACCGAGTAGTTTTATATAAAATGATTCGGTTATGTAGTTAAAAACAAGCTGTTCCTTTGTCTCACCAACAAGAACTTCTTTCATGTTTACAAATTGAGTACCTGCCCAATTTTTAACTCTCATCTGAATATCTTCTTGTGATAAAGAATCAAATTCATATACTTCGGAGTAAATAATATTCTGTGCCTTATCTGCATAAAAATCATCTATATGCAATTGTCCAAAAGACATTAAACTTACTAAGCTCATCGTTAGAGCCATCATCATTACTTTTAAATTTTTCATTTTTTATTAATTTAATTTTGCTTACTCTATACAGTTTTCAGCATCCCTGATATATTAAAAAAAAGACCTGTCCCCAAGTGAAGTGAAAGTTGTTAGCCTCCCTCAGTGCATTAATGGCCAACCATCCATGAGGTTATTATGCACTTACTTTCACCATCCAATAGACATAACACGTTACTTGGTTTGTGTTAGTGATACTTAGTAGGAATTACTTAACCTTAAAATTCCTTAGGCGTCAATTTGTCTATCTTCAGCAGGTATTTTATTGTACGCCCACCAGGATTCAAACCTGGGACCTATTCATTAGAAGTTTTATATTGATTAGATTTTTTATTTCTATCCACATATTTATTAATATGGAGAAAAAATTGTGTATTACATGTAACGAAGAAAAATTATTATCAGATTTTTATGTTACTAAAAACAGAAAGAGTGGACAATCTAAATGTAAAGAATGTTTTAACAAATATTGTGTTCAACGTTGGGTACAGAGAAAAATATATGGTATTAAATATTTAGGTAGTACTTGTGTTGATTGTGGAAAATCATACCCAGAACAACCTTATGTTATATTTGATTTTCACCATTTAAACCCGACAAAAAAAGATGTTGACTAGAATAAACTACGTCTTCGTTCATGGTCTAAAATTATCAATGAGTTGGATAAGCGTGTCTTATTATGTTCTAATTGTCACAGAATAAGACATCATAATGAGTGACCCCACCAGGATTCGAACCTGGACTCGTCTGCTTAGAAGGCAGATGCATTATCCAATTATGCTATGGGGCCTTTTACTAATCAATATGTCAACGAACTAAATATTTAAAATTGCTCTATTCAGCTGAGCTATGGGCGCAAAAATGGTAGTTATTCGAACTCTACCAAACCTTACCTAATAATTATAGTTGCTTCATTCGACTGCTACAAGGTCAAGTTAACCTTATTGTAGTTTTTACATCTTCATGCTCTTGAAGTTCCAACTAAATGATTATAATCTAAGACAATTAGATTAAAACCCCTACGCTACATTAAAGCTTGTCTTATGTAGGGGATTTCAGTAGCTATAGAGACTAATGGTGGTATCTGCGCCTAGCCATTACCATTCTAACTAGGTTCGGTTACAATTAATGTAACATACTATTTTATCACATAGGAATTACCCTTCTACCTTTTACGTATATAACTACAAGGAATTTCAACCTAAACACATTTACATAATAAAAAATAAGTTACACAATTTATTCTACACCAAATTCATCTCTTCGAATAAATCCCTACCAATACATACTCATTTGGTTATTTCTGTATCGTCCTCCTCTCTACTTAGAACCGAAATTCTGTAGCGTTTTACGAGTTTAGAGTTAAAAGCCTACCAGTCTTACCTCACTTATTTTTATATAAAATTTAAAAAACATCTGTTACTCCAACTGTAAATGTTAATGAAGTACCAAACCACTTCATGCCCTATTTAATCAATCTCAATATTAATATTAATGCAGTTTAGCTCTGCTACTTCACTCTTTTTTTCTTATTAAACGTATTGATGTTTTAACATAATCATCCATGCTTAAACACTTTTTTGGATAAATGTTAATAATAAAAATCATTTATAGACGTTTTGCCTGAGTATGTCGTCCCATCATCCACAATCTGTCAATAAAACGATTGCTCCTTTTTCCTTTCATTTTGCACCAAAGGGTATGGCTGTTATTGTTTATTATCTGCATGTAATGAATCAGATGTTTTTATAAAAAAGAAAACTTATCTAATCCCTCACATCCTTTTACTCTTGGGATTAATAACTTTTGCAAAGTTATCATATCGATTACTAGCGTCAAGGTATGGTAACCTAGTAATTTGTACCTCTCTGAGATAGGTTTTTGTGGTCCCACTAGGGCTCGAACCTAGGACTTCTTGATTATGAGTCAAGTACTCTAACCAACTGAGTTATAGGACCTCATTTTTATTTAATTTTAATCGTATTTCAAAGAACTTTCGTTATTATAACGCAAATATATAAATAATATTACAATAAAAAAATATTTTTTATTTTTTTTGAACCCCCATCAGGATTCGAACCTGAAACCCTCGCTTTAGAAAAACGATGCTCTAATCCAATTGAGCTATGGGGGCGTTTGTACTCTAGGAGGGAATTGAACCCACCACCAACTGCATATAAGGCAGACGCTCTACCGCTGAGCTACTAGAGTATTTAAAAAAAATTATCAAAAAAAAAGTCTAGACATGATGCCTAGACTTTTTTAAGTGTTATAAAATAAATATTACACAATATCTAAGCAGGGATAAAATATTAATCTTATCCTTCTTACTATAATTGATATTGAGTTATTATTTTTCATTAACTTATTTTTTTTTATTAAACACAGACCAAATTGTACCTGCTAACGTTATAGTTCCACCTATAATTTCAGTTACTACAGCTTCGTCTACTAGCCCTTTCATAACTAATATACCTCCAATAAAAGTTAGAGAGTGTCTAACGATTCCTAAAAATTTTTCTTTATTCATAATACATTTTTTAAATTTATAGTATATAAATATGTAAAAATTTAAAAAAAAAGTAAATATTCTTTAAAAAATATCAAATTTATTTAAAAATTATATCTAATAATTCGTTAAAAATACTGCCTTTTTTTCTGTTTGTTGATTGTTCTAATTCTTTTCCATCTAAAACTTTAGAAAGTATATTTGATTTATTATTTAAGAGCTCATCTATGTCTTCATCTATTGTATTTTCACAAATCAATCTTATGATTTGTATATTATCCGATGTAGATGATGCTCTATGAACTCTATCTTCTGCTTGCTCTCTATCTGAAGGTGTCCAAGGTTGGTCTATAAAAATTGCTACACTAGATTCAGTTAAAGTTATACCAACTCCTGCAGCGCCTATTGTCCCAGCAAAAACTTGAACATTATCATCATTCATAAAAAGTTCTACTGCTTCTTCTTTTTGATTTGCACTTTTATCACCATTGTAAACTACACACTTGTCACCAAATTTATTCCCTAGTTCATATGATACATCTTTATATTGGCTAAACACAACGACTTTTTCACCTCCATCAATAATATCTTGAATAAACTCAAAAGATTTTTTTAATTTTATCATTGAAGTAAAATGCTTTAAATATTGTATCCTTGTCAAGTGATTTAACTTATCATTATCTTCTTTACCTTCTTCTGCAATTCCTTTATGTATTTTATTATATTCTCTTTGTTCTGTAGTTGTTAATTCTACAGGTATATATGAGTAAGTTTTGGGGGGCAAAAATTTTAAAACATCTTTTTTCAATCTTCTTAAGAAAAAAGGAGATATTTTTTCAAATAACTCATCTAAATTTGATGCACCATCATAATTCCATCCAAAATTGTTTTTTTCTCCTGCACAGTACTTAACTCCAAAATAGTGTGCATTACTAAACTCTTCAGGGTATAAAAAATTCAATAGTGAAAAAAATTCATAAGGTCTACTTTTTATAGCTGTACCTGTTAGTAACAATTTTTCTGGTATTTCTTTAAAAACTTTCTTTACTCTTTTAGTTCTGTCGGCTGAATTATTCTTTATGTAATGCGCTTCGTCCATTATGATTAATTCGTAATCATTAGGGTTTATATATATATCATCTTTATCAGGTACAAAGTTGAAATTTTTTGTTACTCTACTTTTTATGGAAGCTCTTGAATTACATTTTGGACAAGTGTTATCTTTATATCTTCTTTTACTATTTTTTTCTTTCCAGCCACAAAATACATTTTTACAAGTGTGAGAAGTTTGAATTTCTATATAAGATTTTAAAGAATCATATCCTATAATGTGAAATAGCGATTCTTCTTTGGAATAGTTTATTTTTTTTGATTTTTTAGTTGGTTTCCATTTATATACAAATGCTTTTTCATCGGTGAATTTCAGTATTTCTTTTCTCCAGTTGAGCCTAAGATTTGCTGGGCAAATTATTATAGTTTTTCTTTTCTTCCAACACGCATAGGTCATAGCGGAGGCTGTATTGTGAGTGACTATAAAATTATCGGTTAGATATGTATTATCTTTAGAATCTACTGCTATACACTGTTGTTCTTCTTTTTTGCAAAATTCTATTTTTGAAATATATTTAGAAATATAATTACTTTTTATCGGATTCCACTCTTTTTTTTTGCTTTCTAAATGAAAAGGGCAAAAGGGAACTTTTATATTTACCCTATATTCTATTCCTTTACTTTCATCTGTTCGATTGTAAGATTTTAACTTAGCAATTCCACCTAGAGATTGGACTAATTCAACAACATCTTCACTTAAACGTTTTGAACTACTATGAAAATTTATTCCATTTTTTGAACAACTACCATCAGAGTCCATAAGACCTTTAAGCAATTCTTTTCTTTGATTTTTAGAGCCTAATTTGTATATATTTGGAATAAACTTTTTTTCAGACCTAACATTTAAATTAAATTTCTTTATTTTTTGTATAAAATCATTATTTAAAGATTTATTATATTTGCTTTTTATTATAGAATATCTTGGACATGTTGCACTTCTGTTTTCTGATAAAATATATTCTTTTGGAAGTTTTTTTAAGATATTTTCCACTGTCTCAAACTGTAAATCTGGTATGCTGATAGTTATTGAGCCAGAACATAAATTTCCATCACCAATTATCATACCCATGATATAGGGGTCTATTAAGTATTTTTTTTGACTATAATAAACAGGTTCTGTAATTGGTATTTCCCATTTTAATATTGGATTTTTGTTTTTCCTACTAGAACTTGCTTTATATTCTAGTTTTGATTCAATTAATTCTTTTAAGCTTTTTACAGTCCAACCTTTATTTCTTTGTCTTCTATTTGCATCTCTTACATTCCATAAATGTTCCAATCCACACTTGGTAAACGTGCCATCATTAAAATGTATTTTATATGAATCTTTTTCTCCCTGAGGGTAGACTCCGACTACATTAGAAATTCCTCCAAATCGATTATGAATTTTATCTCCCAATTTAATATCTCCCATTTTTACCCATCCTTTTGATGTTGATATTAAAGTATCTAAAGGCGCTTCTTTCCCAACTCCAGGTTGGTCTCCTAGTAAAGACCTTCCATTACATGCATCAAAAAATATTGCGGCTTGTTTTTGGTATTTATAAGGTTCTATTTTCATAAAAGAAAAATCCACCTTAGACACATCTATATTTTGACTTTTTAAATATAGAGATTTCATTAAATTTTCTTGTCTTTTTACAAACTCAACTCTTAAAGATTCAACTTCTTCTTCTGTTAAATTTGTAAAATTGAAAGGAATCTCATTATCTTTTATAAAAGATATTACCTTTCCAATATAATGTTTAGAAACTATTCTATACCACTTTTCTAATTGAGAGCCATCAGGATTTAAATAAGCGTCCATTTTTATTTCTCTATGTTCTTTAGGAAAGCCTTTTATAAAATCACTTAAATTTTTTCTATAATTATATTCGATTTTATAATTAGATTTTAATTTAGTTATTATTACTTTATTATTTGTATAATCCATAGTTACAATATAGGAAAAAAAATTTTTTTTGATATTTATTATTAAATATATTTTTAAAAAAATGAAAATAAATAAATCACAATTATCTAAAATCATAAAAGAAGAAGCTGAATCTTTTTTTAAAGTAGAAAAATTAAAAGAAAGAAAACGCATTATAGAATCGGAAATTAAATATTTAGAAGAAATAGGAGAAGATTTAAATGATATGACAGATTCCGAAGAAGTTTCTAAACCTTATGATTTATATGACTCTAAATTTAGAATGGAATTTGAAAATGATTTGATGACTGTTTTAAATAAGTATTTAGGAATATCAAAAACAAACAATGCAGGAACTAGTAATGATAATAGAATGTTTATCCATCAAAATATAATGAACATAATTAATCAAACTTACCCTCCATCAAGTTTAAGAAAAGGCTCTACAGATTATGAAGTATATACTAACAAACCTGAAAAAATGGAAGAATTTCTAAATTCTATTGGTATTAGCGGAATGGATTTTAAAACATTAAATTAAATAAAAATGAAAATAAATAAAACAGAATTAAAAAAAATGATAAAAGAATCAGTAGAAAGTCATAAAAGCCAATATCTTTTACAAAGAAGACTTAATGAGGTAAAAGAAGAATTGAAAAAGCTAAATGAAGACGATTCTTATATGCAATCAGATGAAATGCAGCAAGATGTTAAATCCGAGCCGAAAGAGAGTATATTTGACAGTAAACCAGGGGAAACTATCATAATGAATTTTGAAGGCGTTACTGTTAAGCTAGAAAGGCAATTAGATGATTTATTCAAGGTGGTAGATGCTGCTGAAAGTAAAAAGATTTCAGATGGAGACTATGTTAAAATACAAGGTAATGATTCTTTAGAACAAGGTAAATCTTATAAGTTTTTAATATATAGAGAAACACCTTTAAAATATGAAACCAATCCACTACAAAGTTGGAAAATAATAAAGAATTAATAATCAATAAATAATTAAACAAAAAAGAGAAGCATATACTTCTCTTTTTTTTGTTATGATATTTTTTATGCTTACAATCCTGCTAATCTTTTCATTCTATTTGAGCTAGAGTCTATTATTGTTTTTCTTCCCTTTAGACTTCTAGATTCTGATAGTGTCATATCTTCTTCTTCCTCTCCTCCTTGTACTATTTCTTCTCCAGAATCTTCAGGTTGTGACATTGTCGCATCAAAATCAGTACGTATAAATTTGGAAATTTTCTGAGACCAAATGTCATATATATCAAATATTTTTTGACATATATCTCTATTAGACTCATTTAATTTAAAAGTTGCATTTTCAATAATAGCGCCATTTACTAAAGAAAACTTCCAATCCACATAATAATCTTGCTCAAGAATTATAGAGCCAGACCAATATGCATCAGCTCCACTATCTCCTTTGTATATTTTAAAATCATATTCACCATTTTCGTCTTTATTAAAAATAACTGAATATCCTCCTATTTTGTTTTCAAATATGCTTATTAATTGTGATATTTCTGCTTTTGTTATTTGTGGCATAATTTGTATTTTTATAATTATTTTTTTTCTTTTTCTTTACCTCCATAAAACAAAAATAAATCTAACTCATCTTCTGTTAAATTAGCTTGAGTTTGAATTGGCTGTCTAGGCTTTTCACTTTTAGGTTCAGGCTCTTTATCTGTTAAAGTTATAAAAACCTTTGAAACTTCTAAATCTATTAATTTTTGTAAATCTTCTTTTGTCATATTAATTAAACGTTATTTACCCAAAAACTTCTTTTTTCCCAAAAGAATTTGTATTGTTTAATCATCATGTCTCTAACAATTTTTCTAATATCTTCTTTGTCTAAAATTTTTGATTTTTTAATAGCTCTTTCTATTTCTCTTTTAGCTATTTTTTTAACATCAGTTTTTGTTAAATCATTAGATTCTAATATGATTTCAAATTCTTCCATATTAATAAATATAAAAGAAAAAAATATAAGCTATATTTTACCTTATATTTTCATTCACAATAATTCCAGACATCAATTTCATTTTATCTCTGTATCCATCAATAAATTTGTTTTCTATTATTATGGATGAATTTATTTTATTTGTAAAGTTTTCTAACTCACTAATAATTTTTGATTTGTGGTTTTTATTAAACTCTTGTTTGAAATCAAAATCATTTATAGCTTTAAAAGTTTCATTGAAAAAGTTTTCGAAATTTCTATTTTTTACATTAACATTAGAAATTTGTCTTTTATTTTTTACAATAAAAAAGTTTATGTTATTAACATCTTCTATTATTGCTTTAATATTGAATTTATCATCAGTGAATGAATCTTTATATTCTAAAATAATATCCAAATAAGGTTTATTATTTTTTATTTCAGTTTCTATCTCAAAATTTGAATGAGTCATTATTCTACAGCTTTTACTAAAAATGTTTTATTTCCTATTTTTATCTTGTTTTTTCCAACAATTTCTGCTTTTCTAACATTTTTACTTTCTTTAATAACATCATTACCATTTTTTTTCATTTCTAAAATCACACTTTTAATCATAGTTTTAGATACCTCTTTGGCTATTTCAGTAATTTTTTCTGTTAATTCAGCATCTGTTAAACCTAAATTTTGTGTGTATTTTTGACCATCATCTTCCTCTAATGATTGTGACTGTTTCTTGTTTAACCTATCTCTTAGTAATGATTTAGTATCTACACTTTTTGGTCCAAAATCTTGAACCTCAGAAGGTGACTGTGCTGAACTAGAGACTTCAGACTCTCCATACAACATACTTTCATACATTGAAGCTTGAGAACTTTTTTTGGGAGCATAATTTTCTATTTTAGGGGCGTTTTTAGCTTTTTCACCTGGCTTTGAGCCTACTTTTGGAACTGGTAAAGTTGTAGGTGATGATGATGTTTTTTCTGCCTTTTCTATAAAAGTAGAAAAATTTTCTTTAAGTCTACCATTTCTTATTTGGTCTAGTTTACTAGCCATTTCTTTGTTTTTGGCAGGTGGAGGCGCAACGCTACCTTTAGGCATGGGCTTTGGTATTCCCATTTTTTCAAACCTATCTAACATTTCTTTTTTTGAATCTCCTTTACTCATTTTATTTTGTATTTTTTTTACTTTATTTATTCTTTTATAACTGTTAAGTCTTTTATAACCCAATCATAAATAGTCTTAATCTTATTTTCTTCGATTAATTCTAATAATTTTTCTATTTCTTCATCATACATGAAGGCTTTTATTGTCAATATTCTACCAATTCTATTATCTTTTCTGAATTTTATATTTTCATTAATTTCTTTAAATAAGGTGTCTTTTAGTTCTATGTAGCTTTTTTGCTCTAACTCTTTATATGTTATGTTAAAACCATAAAACTCTTCGAATTCGTTTATTGAACCTTCATATCCAATATCTATTAAAATTTTTTTTGTTCCTTTTCTATTTTTTTTCATATAAAAATATTTCTACATTTTCTTCATCTTCATTCCACCATGCATAAAATTTAGGATTTAAATTTATTTCATTAATGAAAAATTTTTTTGATTCTTTTTCAATGTCTACTTTTTTAAATTTTTTTTCTAAAATTTTAATTTTTTTTAGAATTAAATCATCTTCAGTTTCTATTTCTACTAATTCTTTTTGTTGATTTAAAAAATCTTTCTTTAAAAAATTTACTATTTCTTTATTAAACTTTTTTTGATTTATTAAAATTTGTTTTCTAGTATGCATAGTTACTTAAATAAAGAGTAGTTGATAAAAAAGTAAAGTGATTGTAAATAATTTATATATTTATTTTTACATATTTATAAATAAGAAAAAATAAATAAATGCTTACCGAATCATATAAAAATAGATTGAAAAAATTATCGGGCATATCTGAGTCTAAAACTAGGTATGAATATCAAGTTCGAAACATTGATGGGAATGTTTATTATAAAAGAGAAAAAGGAACTAAAGTTTGGAATTTCACAAGTGAGATAGATTTTCATAAAAACTCTAATAGAAACAATATAGTTAAATGGAAAAATAAAGAAGAAAAAAAGAAAAATAATAAAAAAACAAAAAGTAATAGATTAGAACAATATAAAGAATATTTTGAAAATATTTGTCCATCAAAATTTAAAATAGAAATTGAAGGTGAAAACATTATTATTAAAAACATAAAAAATGTTAAGTGAAAATTATAAATCAAATTTAAAAAAATTAGCAGGAATTGTGACTTGTAAAAATTGTTATCATTCTTGGGAGAAGGAAAAAGGAGATAAAGATGTTTATTTTTGTCATGTATGCGGATATGATAACGAAAAAGATATATTTAGACCTCAAGATTTAAAAGATTGGATGAAAGAAAAGTATGAAAAATTACATATGAAAGAAAATGTAGGTCCAGGACCAAATGATGTAAGACCCGTTTCAGACATATACATGGATTTATACAATAAAAAATTTCAAGGCGATGAGTCTAGTTTTGAATATAATCCTGATGATGATAAATTTTTAGATGACGAAAAAAATAAAATAAAAAACCAAAACGCCATAGATGATGAAAATATTGAATCTATAGATAAGAAATATAAAAGAACAAGAAGAAAAAGAGCTTGGAAAAACAAATAATGTAACTATTTATAATAATGAAATCTTTTGTAAGAACAATATTAGAATCTGAACTTAAAGATGTAATGGTATTAAATGAAAATGCTAA
>Ga0102945_1000118_pt1 | contig 25856 bp, 30 predicted proteins | sample SalPonred_H2O_MG_FD_78207 | JGI IMG/M metagenome (GOLD analysis project Ga0102945, IMG submission 78207) | Salt pond water microbial communities from South San Francisco under conditions of wetland restoration - Salt Pond MetaG R2_restored_H2O_MG ...
AGTTAGCTTGAAAATTATACTTTACTATTGTGCATCAGTAAATAACAAAAGGCAAACACAGGCACAACATGGCAACAGAACTAGAGCAGATACAGGCATTATTAGAAGAATTCCGTCGTCCGGTACCAGAAGGTGACGAATACCAAAATAGACTTGCTGAAGAGTTTGAAATTATTATTCAGCAACGTTTCACAGACTACTTTCTCAAAATACGCAAAATACTGGACCTGAACACAGATATACCGCACATGACTCGTGGAAGTGCAGGTAGCAGTCTGGTGTGTTATCTCATGGGCATCACAGATGTGGATCCCGTTGAATGGAAAATACCCTTGGCACGTTTTCTCAATCCTAACAGAGACGACTTGCCTGATGTAGACATTGATGTGCCTCATCACAAACAAGAGCTAGCCATGCAGAGAATATTTGACACATGGCCGCAAGCAAGTGCACGCATATCAAACTATGTGATGTACAAAGAAAAAAGTGCACGCAGAGAAGCAGCCCGTAGACTGGGTGCCAAAGGCAGACTGCCCAAAGACATTGACTATGCCAAATTGGGGGTAGATGTCACAGAAGCAGAACGCATTGAGAAAAAACTTATGGGCAAGAAACGCTGTATTTCAAAACATTGTGGCGGTGTGGTAGTGTTTGACCGACAGTTGCCCAAGAGCTTGTTCCGTGAAGATAATCTTATTTTGCTAGATAAAAACGAAATTGAAGATCTAGAACACTTAAAAGTGGACATCTTGGCCAACAGAGGACTTAGTCAATTGATGGAAATTGATCCTAGTATAATGCTACACGAATATCCACAAGAAGATGATGCTACCGCTGACTTGCTCAGTAGAGGTGATGTACTGGGAGTGACACAAGGCGAAAGCCCTGCTATGCGCCGACTATTCCGTGCTATACAGCCTACTAGTGTAGAAGACTGTGTGTTTGCCACAGCTCTGGTACGTCCTGTTGCTATGGAAGGACGTCGCAAGGCTTCGTGGTTCCGTGACTGGACAGAAAAAAGCACTGTGGAAGGTGCTATTGTATACGAAGATGACGCTATCAACAAAATCATGCGACTGATTGGTATCAACGCCTACGAAGCAGACATGTATCGTAGAGCATTTGCCAAGAAGAACGAAGAAAAAATGATGGAGTTTATGGCCCGTTTAGGAGATCATCCTGACAAGCACGATATCTATGATCAAATGCTGTGTTTAAGTGGCTTCGGTTTGTGTAGAGCACATGCTGTTAATTTAGGAAGACTGATATGGGCACTGGCTTACCAAAAAGCGCACAATCCAAAACAGTTTTGGCGTGCTTGCTTGATGCACTGTCAAGGCAGCTATGCACGTTGGGTATATCGCAATGAAGCAAAACGTGCCGGTTGGGACCTGCGTGAACTAGGGTTTGGCAATTGGATTACAGAAGATCCTGTACAGAGCTATCTGGAAAACGAAGCATGGAATAGCCCGGGATTTTTACCCGGTATGGGTATACAAAAATTATACTTGGATCGATTTCAGTTTGCTGGCATAGTTGCCAATAGCAGAGTGTTCAAAAGTGACAGCAAAAACTACATACACTTTATCACACTGGGTGTAGGAGAAGGCAAGTATGTAGATCTAATTGTGGATTGTCCAGTAAAGTACGGCAAAGGAACAGTAATACAGGGCGAAGGCGAATTGCACAGTCGAGACAACAGCGAATATCTCAAAGTAAAACGCAAGTCAGTTCGTGTGCAGTCAATTATTGATTTTATTCAATAATGTATTTGACAAACAAAGGTTTAAATATTTTTTGTAGATCTTCGGGCCACTTGCTAATTAAATTCTTATTGAGCTCCTTAAAAGTGGTAAACGAAAGGGTTTTCTTTTTGCACGGAGATACATAGTATAACTAGCTTTATGGAAACATTTTGTGTATTGCCTTGGCACAGTTTAGAAGTTTACCCGGATCTAACTACTCCATGCTGTTTGATGCGCAAAAATTATAATTTAGATCAAGTAAAAAAAGATTTATTAGCAGGTAAAAAAACATCAGCCTGTGACGCATGTTGGAAATTAGAAGGCAAAGGAATTGAAAGCCGACGACAAATTGAGAATAAATTTTTAGATTTTAAATTAGACCGAGATCTCATTGATATAGTTAACGAGTGTAGATCCAATGAAATAATTCCTACCATGTATCAAATTGCAACTAGTAATCTATGCAATCAAGCATGTGTTAGCTGTAACAGTCAATATAGTACTAAATGGGCTACTTTAGAAAAAAAACTAAACTTGATTCCAGTTAAACAATGGTCCACCGATATTAACCAATTGAACATAAATTATAAAGTTGCTAAAAGAATTAATTTGGTCGGCGGCGAGCCGTTATTTGATCCTAAGAGTTTTAAAATTTTACAAAATTTACTTGATTCCAGAAATACTGATTGTTTTATATCGTTTATTACCAATGGCAGTATAGAAATAGATCAGAAATATCTAAAACTTTTAGAAAAATTTTCAGACGTAAGTTTTTGTCTCAGCATCGACGGAATAGAAAAGAATTTTGAGTACATGAGATGGCCAGGAAAGTGGAATCAACTGTTGAAAAATCTTGAAATTTTTAAAAAGCTTACTGATAATATCAGTGTAAGTTATACCATCAGCTCACTTAACGCAGCATACTACAATGACACTGTAAATTGGTTTAAAGAACAAAACTTACCATATAATCATAATATAGTACATGATCCTAATTGGTTAAGTTTATCTCATAGTCCTGAAGAATTAAGAGAAATTTCAACTTGCCCAGTGGGATTAGCTAGCTACTGCGAAGTTGATTTTGCAAATAACTTAAATGTAGTTAGAGAAAAAGTTCAGCAACAGGATCAAATAAAAAAAATTAATATTCGAGACTACATGCCAGAAGTAGCTAATATACTTTTCGAATAACCAAGCAAATCTGCACTTTTGGGACTGATGTCCGAAAAATCTAGTCCTCGTCGATGATCCATAATTTGTAACTTTAGTAATGTATCGCCAAGATGAGAAGACTTAGACGATAAAGATTCTAATTGTTGTATCCAGGGTTGGCAATAATTAGTCATTGACAATAGGTGTGTTTTCATTGATTCAGACATATATTCCAATCCAAACTCTCCAAATGCTTGATGCGGTAGTATTTCTATTGGGTCTCCAAATACACTGTTACTAAAATTTTTTTGGTACCACTCAAACAATTCGTTAAGATCTAATACATTTAAAATACTAACTGTAGCAGTAATACTCAACATACTATTATGCGGTAAATTGTTTTTCCACCATAACAAGTTAGATTCAACTTGCTCCCATTTAGCCGGATACCGTATATATTCAAATTTGCTTCCTATAGCATCAATACTAAAACTAATACGAGCAAACTTAAATTTTTCAATTATCTCTTTCACATCGTTGCTGATACGCACAGTACCATTGGTATTATACATAATTCTAACCTGTTTTGCTATTCCTAAATTATATACATACTCAAGTAATCGAATGTGCGTTTTTGTTAAAAAAGGTTCTCCTCCCCACAGGCGTATCTCTTTCAACTCACTGAGATCAAGTAAATCTAATTGCTCACTGATAAATTGGTCTAGGTTTGGGCGCACCTTAGATCCTTTAATCTTTAATTCTTTTCTCCAAGTGGTGCTTAGTTCAGGTCCACAAGTAATACATGCTAAATTGCAAGTCATGTCAATATTGATATCAAGATAATAAATTTTTGGCTCGTATGTAGGTTCACCGTGAAGAATCTGATAACCTTGACGCATGCTTTGTTTGCTAGCTTTTTCTTGTTCAATGCAAGTTTTGCAATAGTCGTAAGGTAATTGATTACTAGCATTTTGTTTTCGAAGTTGCTGAAAGTTTAAATGATGAAAGTCGATAGCAGTTTCATTTTTTACGTCGGCGTTTGCCCAGCAACACACAGCATAACTTAGTGCAGAGTCAGAGATACTATTTAATGTGAGTCCGTGATAAATCCGTGGGCAATATTTTGTTGTCATTGTTTGCTTTTTAATTCAGCAAGCATCTGTTTAAGCTTGGTACTTTCCACATCAGCTGTGATCTTACCAGGTTCGTCTTCCACACTGGCGTCTGCATCCTGCGATGCACCCATTGTACTCTTGGTTTTAATACTCTCGTAGATACTGGGTGCACGTTTCTTAAATTCTTGATAGTCTGGATCATCACCTAAGTCTCTGATTCTCAAACTCTCCATATCAAACTCAAGGTCCACTTTGTTGCCCACACCCGAACTTGAACGTGTTTTCATTGCCTGAATTTGATATCTGCCACGTTCTTTCATGGCGCGACTTGTAAAGATACCAAAAACGTTGTCTGCTGTGTTAATCTTACTTATGCCGCCTGCAATATGACTATGGTCAAACTCAATTTCTTCTACAGCGGCCCTGTTCAACTGCGACGCTGTCACAAACAATATATTCATTTCCCGAGACAAATTGCGCAGCTCTTCTGAAACATACTTGTCTTTCACAAACTGATCATTGGGCGAAACTTTTGCACTCACAGGCATCAACAAGTCCAAGTAGTCCACGCACATAAAGTCAATGCTGCGTCCAGTTTTGATTTGCAACTCTTTACAAAATGCACGTATATCATTTACGTTGCTCTGTGCTGGCAAGTATTTGATCTGCAGGTTGCCTGATTTTTTCTTCATCATCTTGATCTTCATTTCCACTGTATCAAGATCTTTAAACAGTTGCTTGCTGGCTGTGTTAGTGAGCATGCTATCCACACGCATAGCAGTTAGCCCTTCGCTAAGTTCCAACGATATATACACGCCGTTGAGCCCTGCTTCCATCCAGTTACAAGCCAGGTTCTGCATGAACAAACTTTTACCTGATCCACTTCCGCCAGCAAAAATTTGCAGTTCGCCTCTGTTGAATCCTCCATATAACAGTCGATCCAGTGCTGGCCAGCCTGTGCTGTTCTGCCCGTTGTTGTCTTTGAGTGCGCTCAATCGAGCACGTGGATCTTCAAAATAATCTGTGCCAAGGTCTTTTGTGAGCGATATTTGTACTGCATCCTTGATCAGCTTTTCTACAGGATCAAATGTGCCTTTTTCCAGCAAGTCGGCAGCCTTGAGGATAGCACGTTCCAGTTCCTGCCGCTTGGTAAATCCTTCAAACTCCTGCATGAACCAGTCAAAGTGCCCTTCGTTCAGCTCTGGAATCTCTTGCAGTTTTATGCCTGTAACTGCACGCACTTGCTCTCTGCCAGGCAAGGTCTTGTGTTCATTGGCATGAGCATAGATAAACTCAGCAGTTTCTCTTAACCGCTTGTCAAAGTTTTCACTGTTAAAAATGTTCTGCACACGCAAAAAACTCTGCGCATCGTGCATCATGATTTCTAAAAACAGTTGTTGTACTTCAGGGCTATAGTCTTTCATCTAATCTTCTTTTCAAGTTTTTTACGGGCCATTTTGATCTTGATATTGCCGCTTACACGGTTTTCGAATATGCTTACGAGTGTAGTTAGCTTGCCATACCGGCACACTGCATCATTCACGTCTTTGATATCCGCAGGCCAGTCTGGTACACTCACATTCCAATGGTTTTCTTGAGCACTGTCTAGGAGTTTCAATCCTGCTTCGTCGTGATCTGGCACAACTATGATCTGCTTTTCCAAACTGCGTATCACTCTAGCTTGCTGTGCATTTACTTCGTTATGTAAAACAGCTAGTCCATCTATACAAAGTGCATCAAATACTCCTTCTACAAGTATAGCATACTGCCAGTGTTCTTGTTGCAAATCGGAGCCGAATACATACCCGGGTTGTGCGTCTTGTATAAACTTTGGCTTGCGACCATCAATGTACCGTGTGGTGTGTCCTACCACGGTATTATTATAGGTGAACGGTACAACCAACCCGTGTCTTGTTACATGCTCGTGATCTTGAAACATGTAAGGATAGTTTTCTGGCAAACAGCGGTCTTGTACATACTTGTACAAAGGCTTGTTGGGTGTAAGAAATTCTGCAAAATCTGGCAAGTCGCGTTCTTCAAACTCTATGTTCATTAGACGTTCAGTGAGTGCCTTGCGCTCTTGTGCTATGCCTTCTATGCTGCGATGTCTTAGACTTTCGAGGTTAACACGCTCAATATCGTCTTGCGGCACACCCAGCCACTGTAGTAGACGGCGGGCTTTGAAACTGAGTGTTCGGCCCATTAAAAAACTAGCAGTGTAGTTGCAGTTAAAACAGTGATAACTCCACGAATCTTCATGCACCTTAATTCCGCCACGCTGACGTTTATCTGTACTTTCGCCATTGTGCGTGCAACAGGGTGCGTTGAACGAAATCCAGCCCGAACTGGTTTGCTTGCGCCTTGCAGGAAGATACTGTAGAATATCAAACATTAAACTAGTTTAACAGAGTCTATGTATTTGATCAACCTATTTGCTATTTTTTGATGTCCGCCTTCGTTTGGATGACCGTTTGGAGCATAGTCTAATTTATTAACACATTGTTCCAGTATAAAATCAGCTTTAGCAAAACTTTCAAAAGGCAATTCATTCAGAAACACTGGAAGTAACACAATGTTTGAAGACGCACCTTCGAACATTTTTATAGTCTGGTAAAGATTATATTTTTCCCATTCTTCGCAATGGCTTAACATCAGCCAATATTGGTTAAGTTTACCCCACCGCGAATCACTATAATTATGAGTTAACCAAGCACTGTGACGATAAGGATTCCACGGTGGGTAAGTATCAGATGCATCAAAATAACTTTGCCTGTGAGCCTGTGTTAAGCCAACTACCAATAATGCATTATCAAGATCGCAATTTTGTGATGCCCAATAAAGCGCATAACGCATGCTTTCCAGACTGCCTCCTGGTGCGGCCGTGTTTACAAATTTAAGATTGTAGTGATCTGCTACTATACCAGCATAACAATGACTATTTCTGTAGTCATCATTATAACTGCTGCTGCACGGTTCTCCTGACTTAATGTTTGGATCCAGTAGTTCGTCACCGTATGTAACACTGCATCCGAATGCAATAATAGTATCAATCATACACGTTTAGTTAGCAAAAAAAGTTTTTCAGCAAGCAATTTATAACCTTTTTTGTTAGGATGTTTACAAGGCGCAGTAACGCCACCCACAGTGTGCTCTAGATGTGCAAGTTCTCCGCGCATGTTCCAATTTGGTTGTATGACATGTAGTGATTCTATAGGTGCAGGAAAAATATTAAACATTACAAGTTTAACCTGATTTACAGTAGCCCAATTGTGAAAAAATTCTGTTGCAATCCAATAGTTTATGTTCCACAGCGACTTATCATTGTTGTGTATTTGATAAAATTTTATGAAATCTTCCCAATTACGGTCTTTGCCAGGCGTATGGTTATGCATATAACTAATATCAAGACTTATATCATTACTAACAAACTTTCTCTGCCACCAACTTTGTCTCGAACTTTCAGTGAGTCCTACGACAACCAGTGTATCAGAAAAATCAGTTTCTTGTTGTGCCCACTGTGCAAAGTCCCATTGGGTGCTTTGTAAGCTGCCGCCGCTGGTGCCATAATTGATTACAGTAGAACTATCGTAAGGTATTTGCAAGCACTCAGCTAACTGCCCAATTAAACAGTGTTGCTCTCTATATTGACGGCTTGCTTTACTAAGATCGCCGACATCGACCAAGCCATCGCCATGAATCCAACTGTCGCCAAAACCTACAATGCGAGTAATCATCTGTAAAGTATTTGTGTAATACTGCCCAAATTTACTGTAACTTCAGGCGCTACCACATATCCTTGGCCGCCATTGACCAGTGTGGCACTGCTAACTGCTTCGCCGGTGGTTCCAGCTGTACCCGATGCACCTGTGCCCTGTCCTTTAATCTCGATATTAGGAGCAGGCACTTGATATTCTGCGCCAGTTCCGGCAACATTTAAGCCTGTAACGGCACCGTTGCTCACTGCCGCAGTTACGCTGGCATCCTGACCGTACTGATTGATTTCGAAGCGTATCCAGTTGTGATGCCCTGGTACATTGATATAGTCTCTGGTGTCTTGATTGGTGTACACCGTTTGACTGCCTATATCGTACCATGGACCCAGTTGCGAGTCTGAGCCTTGTGCTTTTACATTGCCCGAGAAGTTGTCAAAGTCAAACTGGAAGGTGTGCAAGTCTTTGCCAGCAGTGTACGCTATACTGGTATGAGGTCTGTTAAGACTGTCTTTCTTTTGCACTGTGTAATCTGGAACGCCCATTTCTTCGCTAGGTCGAAAATCTGGATAAACACCATCTACAATGTCTACTACACCACGTGATCCTGCATAGTCATCCACAAACACTGCTTCATAAAGGTCTGCGTTTGATCTTTCCAAACTCCAGTTTGCAGGCTGTGCTTCAATCACGTCCAGCTCCTCCTCTGAGAGCGTTACTTTGGCTCTACCAAATGTACTATTCAGTGCTACTAGATCTTTACGTAACAAACTAGTCTCACCGTCTTGCGATATCAAGTGAAAGGTCACTGTACTACCTGAAATATTAACAGGCTTCTGGTCTTGATTAATAAATTCAAATAGTATTACATTATCAACACCACGATTGATTTTTAAATTCTTAGTGTACACTGGTTGCCATCTCCGTTTGAAGTATGCACCACTGCTGTCTAAGATTAATACAGTCTGTTTTTGTTGATATAAATAGGCAGTGGTAGAATACATTTATAATAAAACTCCAATATAAGCTATTTATGGGTCCTGAAGTATTTAAAAAATTAGCAGAACGTTATCCGTTTATAACATTTTGCACATATGCCGGAAACGAGTATGTGGGTGTGGTTCAGAATCAAGATAATCTTGTTACAACCATCTATGACTTTGGCGGCATACAGGACAGTGATCTTAAAACACGATTTCTGGATCTTGCCAGTGTATGGTGGTGGGAAAGTAACCGTAGCATACCCATAAATATTTTTCTCAAAGGCGAATGGGACGAATTTCGGCCTTATCTTAAAACCTTCGTAAACAAAGATCTAGATATTATAGTAGGTCCAGCTACCAGTTTAGCCGAGTTATCGAGAAAGAAAACCAAGCGTCGCAGTATTACTCTTGTTCGCAAAGTAGATTAACGTGTAATGCTACTAATCTCGCATAGCTTATGCTATGTGACTTTTTGAAAACAAATCCTCTACTGTCATCACCGTCCCATACACTGGCAAACACAGCGTCCCAGGGTTGTCGCTGTAGATGTGCTTTACCGGGTCGGATGATAGCAATAAAGGCAGCCATTCGTTCAATACTATCAGGTTGCATTTCTTTTACTAAGTCTGCATAGTTGCCAATGTGTACCACACGTTCACAGAATGTGTTGTTAAGTAACAAATGCCAGTTTGTTTCTTTGGCTAGCATACAATCATAATGATCTTGATCACGAATTAAATCATATACACTTTGATTGAGAAAGTCAATTTTAAAATAACCTCGAGCTTCTGCATCTCGATAATCAATACTGCTGCAATTGTTTAAAGGATCCACAGGAATATCAGTAACAAATACTCCACTATTGTGTTTGCGGATTTCATTGTTGTTTTCTTGCCGTGCCGGCGTATGTTTGATTAAATCAAGTATTGCGTTTCTATCTGCAAAATCTATGTCTACGTCGGCCATTACCACCCTGCCTGTTTTAGTATTTCTTCAGCGTATGCCTTGTCTGCTGGATAGTCTCGAAACTTCTTCTGCCAAAAATCTGTTTCGATCCAAGGCCACACTATATGCATTTGATCTGTGTTCATGTTTGCTAAAAACTGTTGCCCTGAGTTGCAGTTGTAAACTACCCACGGACTTATTCTGCCAGTGCTGATTGCAAATGCTACACTATTAGGATTTCCGTAACGTAGAAAATCCTGGGGCGGTAATTGTTTCTCCTCGCCCCATTTAATACTGTACTCAATTGCACGTTGCAGTGCGTCTGTGAGTGCTTCGTGTTTAAGATACTGTAACAAGTACTCGTCGTACATGCTGTCTTTATACCAGTGATCCAGCTTTTTATTGTTTTTAAGCAACCACTCAGTGTAAGCTGGCACATTTATAGCATTGATCATCACACACTGTCTGCCAAATTTTACAAAAGCCGCATAATACGGACTCTTGGCAAAGTCTTCATAGGTTTTGTACTTGGCTGAACCTTGTGTGGTTTCATAAAAACGCAAATAGGCATTCAATCCAATCTGAACACCTTTTTCATTTTGTTGATTGTGTCTGCGTTTAGGCTCGCAAAGATGAGCTGTTAGAGTGCTTTCCCTTTTGAACTCTTTGCTACAAAACTTACACTTGTATGTTTCACTTGTCATTTCCAAGATCTTTCATTAGCTCCCGAAGTTCTTTCTTGGTAATCATCTTGCTCAGCATGTGAATTTCATCTGCTTTCATTGCAGGATAAAGATTCATCAGTGTTTTTTTAATCTCGTTATCGCCTTTTTCTTTTTTCTTAGGTGCGATCCATTGATGACGATGTGTGCCCATATTTGGGCTAACAGTGGTAGCTAACAGCCATTGCAGTTTTGGATGACGACTCAACTCGAAGAAATGTTTGTTCAGCCGTTCGTTAGTTGCAACTAGGTAGTATTCTTGCAGTTCTGTAGCACCTTGCACACTGCTACCCCAACGTATCATGAGATAATTTGAAAACTTTTTGCGTTCTTCTTCCGTTAAACTGTCGTAGAACTGTCTGTCTTTATTGTCAAAACAGCGCATTTCATTGGCAATGTTCAGCTTGTTGCTCATTAAAATGCCTTGTTGTAATCCACCAACTCACAGTTGCGACTGATGTCTTTTACAAAGTATACACACAGTGGTTTGTCACTGTCGTTAATAGGTACACACAGCATCTGCCCATTCTTTAATTTAGGAGCATACCAACTTACATCTTGGTACACATCCACAATCTCAATGTCGTGATAGGTTGGACTAAAGCTGGAAAGTGGGTTGTATTCAAATGCTTTGAAACCTCTGTCATTGATACTGGTCAGTGGCAACATCTCCAAATCGCCCACATCCTCCTCTCCAATCAAGATCTGCCAATCAATAGGCATTTTGATCCTGTGCTCGCCAATGCGCAGGACCAGTGCCGGGCTGTTAAAACTTTCCAAGAATACCAATGGTATAAAATGATAATCAGGATCGCCTGGATCACTGTTATCAAATATGCCAAAGTTCATGTCATCAATTTCTTCAGGAAGTTGATCCAATTCAAATACAGTTGTTTCTAGTGTTAAAATTCTCATGCTTATATACTAACTGTTCCAGTTTAATTTTTCTACAGTAAATGGATAATTTGCTTCTTTATAATAGGCTTTTCTTTTGGTCAAATGACGTTTGGCAAACTTGCAAGTGCTAGTGATGTCCCAGATCTGTACGTGATCTTTGTCTTCTGCTTTGCGAATGCCGCGACCAATACTTTGAATTACCCTAACAAAACTTTTGCCAGGCTCAATAAGAACAAGATTGAATATCCGAGGAATATTAATCCCAACAGCCGCAACTCCGTAGGTTGCAATAATGATTTTGCCTTCCGCTTCTTGAACTTCGTCATAATGATCTTGACGTTCACCGGCTTTGGTACTGCCTGAGATGAACACCGAATTTGGCAGTCGATCGGCTAGCTCTTTGCCAGCACTGATGCGATCCACTAGAATTAGCGTGTTGCCAGTTTTATTTACTTCCTCTCCTAGTCCAGCAATAGCGTCTAACCTTCCTGGCTCTTCCAGCAAGTATTTAAGCTCTGATTGATAATTTGTGTGTTCTACATGATCTACCAACTGCACAATGTTTACATGACACTGTGCTAACACGCCTTGACCTTGCAGTTCGCTGGCACTGAGCTTGCCAATCACAGGCCCCAAACTAACATGAATACTTTGAAACTCAAACTGTTCTTTGGGCACTGTGCCAGTAAGTCCCCAACGAATCGGAATGTGACTCATTACGCCCGTGAGTAAAGTTTTAAGTGCATCTGCTTTGGCCATGTGCACTTCGTCTACAATCACAGCAACCACGTCTTCAATAAACTCGCCGATGGTTATATCAGCTGTTTGGTTCTTTGTGTTTTTTAACAACACATTAAGACTCTGCCAAGTACAAATTGTGTGCTTGTGACCAAACTCTTTTCTGTCGCCGTAAAACACACCCACATCTAATTGCATGTTACGATAATCTTTTTCTGTTTGTGTTACAAGACTTTTGTTTGGCACAATAACAATACTGCGCCCATAGTTTTCCACACGCTCGCTGAGTGCAGCTGTCATAATGGTCTTGCCTGCGCCTGTAGCAATCTCCTGTAAACACTGTGGATTTTGCAAAAAGTTATTCACAATCTCCACTTGATAGTCACGCAGTTTCACTGGTTGTCCAGCTGCTGGATGTTTGTCTGGCCATAGTATGTCTGCGTAACTTTCTTCGGTTACAGGATCAAAATCAAATGTGGTTCTATATTCTCGGAGATCTTGTAGTTCAATGTCATAGCGTTCTTGCTCTAGTACAGGCAGTATGTCTGGCAGTAAATTAACAAAACTGCTACCGCCTAGCTGAAAGTATGCTACTTTGCCGTCCCAGCGTCCCAGACGAACTGCTGGCAAATAGCGTGCATAAGGCACTTCGTACTTGAACTTGTTAACCAGTTTTCGTCTGGTATCTAAATCAAGTCCTTCTATTTTAAGATTGACTTCATCTTTCACAATTAATTTTGCTGTTTTCATAAAACTATATTAAACGTTATTTGAATATTTGTCAATTAAATTGGCAACCTCAGGAAATGTTTTCTCAAAATTCAACTGTCTATATTCATCGTGAGCCTTTGTTTTTTTAATAAATTCATCAAAATACAGAGTATCATCACTATTTTCCAATAGATTTGCCCAGATTTGCACATCCTTAAATTTACTTGAGCGAAGGCTGGCAACAATTGATTCTTTAATACTGTCTGGGTATACACCTAGTCTAAAATGCGCTGGCGTATGCACTCGTCCTATCCACGGTCGTGGTAATTTTTTCTGTTCACACCAATTAAAAAATTCATCAAGATAGTTTACGTTGTACGCACTTAGGGTATGACTAACACTTAATCGCAGATTATCTGTTTGATGTTCGGCTGCAAGATATCGATCTACATTCTGCTCACAAGCCTCCCAATTGCCAGGAAACCTGATATATTCATATCTACTTCCGACTCCGTCTATACTAAGTTGCATGTCTATCTCATTGAAATACTGCCACCTGTCCCACCAAGATTGGTCTGGAAATTTACTAACATTTGTTGTATAATGAATTGAGATATTTTTAGCTTGCCCACTTTGAATATAAAAGTCTAATAATTCTTGTTGTTGTCCTACTCCACTTAAAAAAGGTTCTCCGCCAGGAATATCTAAATGAATTAAATTATCACATTGTGCTATAAAATCTTCAATGAATCCTTCTTTGTAAAAATGATTAGGTTTTTTTGCTTGCCCATAAATTAGCTTGTATTCTTGATACCATCTACTGCTACTTGAAGGACTGCAGGTAATACATTTGTAATTACAAGTATTTCCAAATGCAATACTTGCCGTTAAATATTTTTTGCTTTTTAAATTGTAACTGTCATAATGATCTTGCCATCTGCTGTAGTCTAATTGTCTTTTGCTTTCTACCGCATTTTCTTCTTCAATTCGGCAACGATTGCACCCTGTGGGCCACTGATCATTTAAAAAATCTTCCTTAATTTCTTGCAAAAGGTCACAACTACTATAAGATTGTATATCAGTAGTTATTATATTTTGTTTTTTATAGGTATAACTTTTGTGATCAAACTTGCAACAAGGCATTAAATCACCTTGCGGGCTTATATCTATGTTAGTCCATGGTGCAAAACAAAAAGGCATAAAATACTTATATAAAAAAAAAGCGGGGGGTTTTTACACCTCCCGCTAAGAATACAAGTCGTCCAGGAGCTAGACTGTTGAAATAACGACTTGTAATTTACGCACGATACATCACTGTATTTTCTGCCAGCTCTCTCCAGTTGGAGGAAACTTTGGTCAGATCCGCTATCTTAAGCGCCATGCGTAAACTCATTTCGCGAAGTCGATTTTTGTTATCATTCATAAATTGCAAAATCTCCTCGCCTTGTTCTGGTGTTAAATCGTATGCTTGGAACAGATCCCCTTCTTGGAAAATCTGTTTGATGCGTAACAGTTTGTCGCGCATGGTGTCCAATGTTAGGTCTAAATAGTGACAACGTGATTGTAGTGCATCCAAATGGTCCCGTAATTTTTTACTGCGTACATTTTCGAACTTGATATTAGTTATAAAAATCACACTGCCGTGGAAATCAAATTTACTCGGAATGCCCTCGCCGCGCAGTTTTGAACTGTCTGCATTCCAGTGAATTGTCCTCTTCTTGCCACTGTCTAGTGCTGCCTTTAGAATATTCAATGAAAGATCATCCATTAGCACACTGTCGCAGTCGTCAAACACCAGCACATGATTTTTATCTGAATGCTTGTATAATGTAGCGTACAAACCAACTGGTGTCATTGCACCTTTGACAACTTCGTACTTGAGATGATTACCTCCAATACGATCAAACAAACTGGCTTTTTCCAATTCTGTTTCTACACCGTAGCTCTTGCCCACACCTGGCGGTCCTGTTACAATCATTGCTCGCACTTCATTTTTAATAGCGGCTTTGGTCATGTCGTCTAAGATCTTAAAACGTGTACTGATACGCTTGATGATCTGCTCGTCAGTTTCCATAGAAACCACGTTTTCTGCTGTGTTGGTCTTTGACATCATTCTAGCTCCTATGTGTCAATTTCTAACTATACAACTATAATAAGATAAAGTTTAGGTTTGGTCAACCGTTTTGTTTTCTAATGCTTGCATTTTTTTGATCATATCAAACATCTGATCAAACATTTGGTCACTTTCGTCTACTCCTGCAGGAATACAAAAAGCTGACTCATCTTGCGGTTTTATGTTAGTTAATGCTTGCTCACACACAGCTTTATCTGGGTATGTGATTTGTAAGTTTAAGGCTGTTGCAATTAGAATGTAGTTCATAGTGCTTGCTCCACTACTTGATTGACATGCTTGCATGTGCCACGAAACCGATATCCTGAGCAGGTGCAGGTCTTCTCGTCGAGATTCACTGCATAGGTATTTCCTTTGCTCCCGGCAACTTGCACAATGTTTGCAGGGATCTCTTCTTCTATGGTACCAATTTTTTCAAACTTGCGGCCGGTACGGAAAAACTTTTTTGGCACAGCATACTTGTCCAACCCGCGACTGTAGTCGCCCACTTGAAACCATACCAGCTTATCAGCATCATTTACATAGTAGATATGCGGATAGTATGTAAATCCGTCTTTAGTGCCAGTTATCTCTTTGAGGATACGAATCATACGCGGCTCTCCTAACTTTGTGTACTGTTAGTATAGCCTAAATTGCAGAAAAGGTCAACCTTTTTATGTGTCAGTGTGATTGTTTTGTGCTATACAAATAGCTTGATAGTTTACAATAGGACGCCCAATTTGTTGTACTAAGATATTTCTTGCTGTAAAACACTTGTCCATTGTATCGAAAAATTCAACCGGCTGTGTACCAAACTGTGTACCCGACACTTGTATTAAGAACAGTATGTATATCATAGTGATATTTATTGCAATGCACAAAACTTAACTATTAGTTTGCAGTAATTATTATATCGTTAAACATATCTTGTAATTTAGGAAAAACGTCATAAAAGTTTTCATTTCTATTAGCATCCAAAATTTCTATGTCTCTTTTAGTTTGAATAAGTTTATAACTTTTATCTGCACTGTGCATGTAATTGTTTATTTCTTGCCATTCATTTGCTAGACGTAAAATGTTTTTGTCCTTTAACCATGTCACATATTCATCGATAATAAATCCTAATCGTTTTTTATGTTTGTAAGGTAATGTTTGTACATCATAATTGCCATTATGGCCTTCTATCATATTCATAGCAAAACTATTTGCATTTATTAGTCCAGTTGTGTGAAAGATTTTTTGTAATTCAATGATTGATTCTAGAGATATTGAACTAACAACCGATGTTAAACTTAATTTTACATGTGAACAATGATTTTTAATTTGGTTGATGTTATAATTTACCGTTGACCAATTTGCACCATGTCTTAGATACTCAAAAGATTTGCCGTGACCGTCGATACTCAGTGAAACTGATACGTCATCAAACATGTTCCAATAATCTAAAATTGACTTTTTTTTATAATATAAATTTGTAGCATTAGTGCTATAAGTTAGGGCAATATTTTTTTGTGCTCCATGCTGAATTATATACTCTAGTATATTATAATGGCCACGTTGCAATAACGGTTCGCCGCCATAAAATCCTATTTTTTTTGTTCTAAGAACATACGGTAACACAGCATCTACAATTTTATTTTTTTGTAATGGGGTTAATATTTTATTTTTATTGTGTGTTCTACCAAAAATATTGGCTTCTTCTATTGCAAGTAAACTAGACGACTCGCCCGAGCAGACTCTGCACTTAAGATTACAAGTGTTATCAAGTGATAGTTCTAAAGACTCAAAATTAAGATCTTCTATACTCCCGTCGGGACAAGTGATTTTTTTTGCGTGTTCTTTTGTAAAAGAATACTTTTTATTCATAAGAAGACGTCTGCTTTCTTTACCATGTTTTTCGTAATTATAACAACTTTTGCATCCTGGAGATTTTCGATTCTCTAGCATATTTTTTCTTAAAGCGTTGGCTTCACTGCTATGTAAAATATTAGCTAAACTATCAGTTTTCAGATTTCCTAAGCTCGAATCGGACTGGTAAATGCAACAGGGTAAAACGTGTGCATCTGGCTTGAGGAAAAATCCTTTCCACGCATCCACACAAAATGTTTCTTGTGTGTGAATATTTTTTTCGTATTGCCCCGGAATATGCATACAATTTATAAGTGTGCTATCATTTGGCGAATACAACTTACTAACACTGTCTATTTCTTTTTCTATGCAAGAATTTGTAGACATTATTAACACAAAACAATTAGTAATGTCTAATTTTTCCAAGTAAGTTTGGATTAAGGTAAGATAATTGCCCGGTGTATCGCTCGACGTATCATATTCATATTCATCAAAAATATCCTGGACCAGGACAATACGATCAGTAGGACAAAATTTATCTTTACGAACACTATGTAAATAATCTACTAACGCATTTTCCCCATTGTGGGTTTTTATTTGTGAAAAATAAAAAATGTCTCCTACAATGGTATACTCGGTCTTAATGTTATCAAAAGCCTGCGCAAGTTCTGTTTTATCAAAAATCATATAGTATGTATAATACAAAATTACTTTGATAAATTATAAAGATTTAAAAAAATTTACAAATACTTTGGACCGTTCCAGTTGATGTCAAAGTCACCGTCTAATATATTACCACGTGGCTTGTTACGAGCAGGAGCGTTAAAGCCCGCTGCCATCAACAAGTCACCTTTGCGGAACTTCTTGTCATCATCTACTGCTACGACGAAACCCCACACCATTGTCTGCGATCCTAGCTTCTTGAGTACTTTGATGTACTTCTTACCCTCTTTAACAGCAAGTCCATCAGCAAACTTTTCAACTTCACTGATTTTGTTATCGTAATCAAGATAGCGACTGCCAAGTAAGAACAACCGATAATCATCTACAATTGCATTCAACAAGTTTTGAATTTCGTTTTGCATGTCTTGCTCCTTATTGTTTATATTATTATAATAACGTAGGTAGCAGATTAAGTCAACCTTTTTTGTACAAAAAGGAAAAAAGGTAGATAAATTATCTACCTTAGTAAAAGATGTTTTTTACTATGCTTGATAAAAATTATACTGAATTACTAAATTCCCTGATTCGCCGTCGTATATAGGAAAATTACCCATGCCGTCAGTACCGCCGGCAGCTGTATGACTCGGAAAATCATATCTAAGTGTATCTATTTCTCCGTCTATAGTAGGCTGTGCCACAATGTCAATAGGACCTTGATCCAATGGCGCAAATTCTGCACCGCCGCCAAATCCATTGGCATAATTGTCGGTGCCACCTACAAATAATACGTCCCCGCCGGTTGGAATGATTGTTAGATTCACATTAGGCAGGTTGTCTTCAGATTCTGGGTCCCAGACTGGGGTATCTAACATGAGGTCTATATTCGATGCATCAGTTAATCCATCATCTAATAACCAGTCATCTGTATGATTTAAATTAAATAATTGAGGTTGGCTATCATCCACACTAATTGATAGTTCAACCGGAGTTGTACCATCATTACTTTTAATTTGGAAAAATAATCTCAAAGTTTTAGTTGCCATTTGGTTTCCTTGCGAATGTTTTTGTTTGCTAAACTATTTAGTAAATTTTAATTATAAATTGTCCAATCAAATAAAGAGTAGATTGTGTTTTATATCCAATTATCTCTGAGTAGAGGATGGTTTTCCTCGTGCGGATTAGGGTTTCCATGAAACACCAATATGCTTGTGTCTTCACTTGGCCAACTTATTTCTCCTGGTTTGGTATATTTTCTTGTAGAAAAATTATACCCGCCTTCTTTAATTTCCCATTTGTAACTTTTTATCTTAGAAATATCAAAAAAACTTAATTGATTACTGGGTATTTGTGCATGTATATAATCTTGATCGCCGTGATATCTTACTGTTTGCTTCCTTACCATTCCGCTATCAAAATTATCATACACATATCTGTATTTGGCCGTGTTAAACCACATTACACTACTGTTGAGCGTAACTCTGCGACTGCGAAAAAGATACTTAAAATCCTTAACAGCCCATAAGCGATCTTGCGGTAGTTTCCAAATCCAGTCTAAGTTTCCAACTATCACTGTATCTAAGTCAAAATATAACAACTGTCCACTGTACTGGTCCGGATTGTACAGTTGAATTTTGTACCACCAACTGGATTTAGGACCTCTAACGCCGGGCCATTCCTGCAAACTGTGTTTGATATAAGGTGCAGGCACTGACCTATTGCTTTCGGTGTAAACATGCAGTACAACGTCTGGTGTGAGGTTTCTACACAAAGCTCTATACAATTTGTCTACATACGAAAAATCATACTTGGTATCGTGGATCACACAAGCACAATGTATTTGGGTTAGTTTTCCAAGAAGTCGCCGAGTCTTTTTAGCCATTGTCCTTGTTCTATTTCTGGTAATGTGTATTCAGTATGACAAATTTCTATTAGCCATTGGCTTCTGTCTATCTCAGGAGGGTTTTCTATTTCATCCATTTTAATGCTAACAGGAAAAGCCAAACTGGTCCGATCACAAATAATAGGACAACCAGCTATTGCTGCCTGTATAGCAGGTCCACTGTTAAAATTAACCATAGCATGGCATCCAAAATCCATGTCATAGCTGTCGTAGGTACCTGCTAGCTTTTGCGGTATTTGCACGTTTTCACCGTCATAGCCTAAACTGCATCTTGGATGATGCCGTACCACACTCAGTCTATCGCTAGCGGAGTTTAGTTGTTGCAAGGTATATTCTACCCATTTTTTGTAGTCAATGTGTGCTACCTGCTCACTGCGAACATGCTGTGTAGCAAGTACAATATTTTCGTTGGTTTTATTGTGCGATAGCAATTCTATGCCAAGTTTTCTTGGGCGGTCTAAATCAAGATTGGTTCTATGCCCGTATTCGCCGTATGCATTGATATTGTTGATTGCAATTTTCCAAGTAACTCCACGTTGCAGTGCACCAACATCGATCACAATTACAGGTTTTCCGTGGCTGCGAAAGTGATTATAAACTTTTTGATTTTTTGTCATGCGGCCATTCCACAACACACTCCAAATAACAGCCGCATCGCACATATCACCGTTAGCCACAGTGTGTATGCCCACATGTCTGCAACTTCGTAAAAATGCATCCATCACAGGCACGCTGTTGCGAGCACACTGTAAAGGATAATATGCTATGTTTTTGATCACTCTATAAATACTCTTATGAAATATACTGTAATTACCACTTTTCATCAACCCGGACTAGAATTGTACGGTCAGAAAATGATCGACACATTCGAACAACATTGGCCCAACTCAGTAGAACTTGTAGTTTATGCGGAAAATTGCACACCAATAACTCGCAAACCAAACGTAAGGGTTGTTCAACTGTTAGAAGCCAGCAAAGAATGCAAACGCTTTGTAAAACGCCACAAAGACAATCCACGAGCGCACGGGAATCCAAACCCGGGCGTGACTGACGATATTACCCGCAAAAAAGCATTTCGCTGGCAGGCAGTAAGATTCTGTTACAAGGTATTTGCAGTTAAACATGCCATGGATACCATAAACAGTGATTGGATTATTTGGCTGGATGCGGACAGCCACACACACAGCCCAGTAACACCGGAGTGGTTATCCAGTGTTTGCCCTGACAACTGTGATTTTAGTTATCTTGGCAGAACAGATAGATATCACAGCGAGTGCGGCTGGGTAGGCTACCACAAAGGCACAGAATATGCTACAGATTTTGCAGATAGATTTAGTGAAATGTATATTACAGACGAAATATTCAATTACAAAGAGTGGCACGACAGTTATATTTGGGATATAGTAAGACGAGAAACAGAGTTGCAAGGTGCTTGTTTTTGCAATCTCAACCCTGAGCCGGACACAAAAGGACTTGCGGGCCATCCATTTATTAACAGCACACTGGGACTGTGTCTTGATCACATGAAAGGTGACAGAAAACAACGAGGGCACAGTAAAGCCAAAGAAGTAAAACTACATCCAGACCATCCTTATTGGAAAAATATCCTAGGTGGGTAACTTGGCTTTCAGCATTGCACTAAGCGCACACTTGGGCATGAGCGGAAATTTTAATAGCGTTCATCCAACGATAACCTACGAGAAAAACACTGTTATTTCTGGCATTTTTTACAATAGCGAAAGCCGACCCAGTTTGTTCTTAGCTCAATCTCGTGAATACAAAAAATACACCATTGCCACGGGCATAGTCACCGGTTATAGTGGATCTGACATTTTACCAATGATAAAAATAAATCGTGGTAAATTTTTTGTTACACCTGGATATGCAAACGGAGACGCCGGTATGGTTGTTGGTTACGAGTTTAAATTCTAATTCAAGTAAGGTTCGAATCGTCTGTAAATATCGCCCGATTTGCTTTGCTGACGACTCCAGTGTGCTTCTGCTAAACTCCACAGCCATTGCTGGCGGTCAGGTTTTTTAGGATTCTCAATGTCATTGAGATTTTTATTTGCAATATCCCAGGTTACAGCACTGCGCTCACTAACAAATAAAGGAACACCTACAAGTGCACAAGCAACACTGCTACTACTGTTATAAAACACACCAGCATGTGCATTTTCTAAGTCATCCATAATACTGGTTGCCCTACAATCACTGACACTTATGCCCGGCATTTTAACAAAAGCACTGGTGTCACTGATACTGCCGGGATGACATCGCAATCTAATAGGTCTGTCTGTGCGCTGTCTTAGAGAGGCAATGGTTTCACGCACCCATTGTTGTTGATCGAACCCCTTTCCTTGCCATCCGTTATCTCTCTGTAAACACAATAATATGTGATCGCCGGCTGTTTTCCAATCATTGCATTGGATATTCAGTGTTTTGCTTATATCTCTCCAACGCTGTTTGTCTGGATTAGAATTTGCATAGTTTCCTTGATCGTAAAAAACGCTGTTAAGACTGTATCTCAACCATATGTCGTTAGGATCTGCCCACTTGAAACAGTTTCCGTCGATTGGCATAATATGATTACAAGAGTTTAATTGGTGATCAATTAGCTGTTTTCTAAAACCAATATGAGGACCAGAAATTTTCTGCCCGTGCCAGCCAATCATCACAGCCAATCGCGCAGATTGAATGTTTCTATCTGTGGTTACTATTACATTTGCGCCAGCACTTTTAGCACCTTGTGCAAAATCATTGAGAATATCTACCTTGACACTGCGATTTTTTATCTTGGGCAGTGTGCCAAGGTAGACTGCAACATCATATCTCATTTTGCAATTACAGGATCGCCGTATTTGTCATACCAGCTGTTTAACATACGCCAAGCGGTGCCATCTCGCATTTCATTCACTGTGAACTGTTGATATGCAAGATTGCACATCAAGTTGCGTATTTCGTCCATGCTAGGCATGTAAGGGTTGTCAATGTTTGCTAGATCTGTATTTGCCAGTGGTTGAGCAGCATTAGGACCCATTGTGAATACTGGTTTGCCATATATTAAACTTTCTACTGCAGCTATACTATTAAAAGTGACCATACAGTGTACATCTTTGCTGAGAGCCATTTCCATTGTATCAGTTTCTGTTCTTACGCTTCTCAGTTGTTTTTCTCTAATAATAATAGGACGATCTGTGCATTTTTTAATGTCATCAACAGTTATTCTTAGCCATTCTTCCAAATCCAAATTCCAATACTTCATTGCTTTGTCGCTGGGCGGACAGATTAAAATACTGGTTCCTGGACGGTGCTTTGATAATCGTGTACCTGTTTTTAAAAACCTATCATCTGCACAATTGGGATCCAATTTTCCGTAATATTGCATGGCATTTTTTGTGATCCTGTGATAGTGTTTGCGTTTGTCGTTACCAAAATATCCTGTGTCCACATAGTAGTAGTTTCTGCCTTCGCTACGTGCTTGGTGCATGAGCTTACGCTTGGTTATTCCTCTTAACACTATAGGCACACTCGGCGGTGTTTTATCCATTAGGTCCATTCTACCCACAACACCATCGGTGCCTATTACAAAATTTTCAAGAATTTTGTCATTTTTCACAGTTGTAGTTTCCTCTGAGTCGTCGCCGCCGTCTAGCACTGCCATAATCTTTGGGAGTCTTATATAATCTATCTGGCTAATAAAATCTTGAACAGAATGATCATGAAAAAGATTATGTGGATCTGTTCTTAGCAATACCAATTTTTCCACTAGATCTTTAATACTAGTATTGGCAGTTATCATGTCTGGTGTAATCGACACAGGCCTTTTATCAGCTTGCATTAAATCTTTGTATCTATTCCACACAGCAGCGTAGTCGCAGTCTTTGTAATTGTCAAACCAAGGACCGCCCTCTGTCCAATGATACAGCTTGGGATAACCATCTCTTACTTCGCGATACCATCCAACCAGCCAGTTGTATTCTGGACTGAGGTTTCCTATTTGTGTATCACGCAACCAAGTGAATCGGTGCAGTTCTTGACCAGTTGCAGTGTTTACAAAATCAAGATCTACTTTACGATTATCTTTGTGTCCGGTGTTCCAGAGAATCATGCTTGACCAGTTCTTTCTTGGATAGGGCAATTGTGCTTTGCCGTCCATTTTGACGCCTTCGGGCGGTGAGTAATTGTGTTGCACAACTTGCACAGCTTTTCGTGGATTGTATTCTTCCATTAAATGAGCAACGTCGCAGTCAAAAACAAAGTCACAGTCTACAAAGATAGCAGGACCGTCGTAGTTGTTCAAATAGGGTACTAAAAATCTTGTAAACGTAAATTCAGTGCTTGCTAGGTCGTCTTCTGGTCTTGTGTACAGACCTTGCTTTCGCAATTCTTTTTGTTTGAGGTACACAATATTTACTGGTATGCTAGTGTTTTCCAAAATACTGTATCTACAAACATCTGCCGCGATCGGTTCACGACTGTCCCATCCAATATAGATTGTTAGAGTTTTTTGTTTACTCATAGTTTTCTAAAAACCAATCCTCTTTTTTTAACAAATTTTTTCTTTTGAGTGCTACAAGATCTGACTGCTTTGGTGTTTGCGGCACTGAAAGCATAGCCAATGTTTTGCATGGCATCAATCCAATACTGTTCTGGTTGACAGTTCACATGATGATGTCCAGGATAACCAGGCGGTGCATAGGTCATGCAAACCCACGTGCCTCTGGCAAAATCTTGTAAAAAATTAACCATGTATTCTTCATATACATGTTCCACAAACTCGCAACTCCATACTAGATCAAACTGTTCTTTTAATGGACTGGGTCCTTGTGTATAATCATGTATGCACCAGTGATTGCCTGGCCTATCCACTGTAAAATCGCCGTCGATGCCCTGAGCTTGCAAGCCCATATCAAGTGCTTGTAGAACTTGACCTCCAGGACCGCATCCTACATCCAGCATACTAGCTACACCATGGTTTTGTATAAAGTATTCCAAAGCACCTGCATCACTGTGAGTTTTGCCCTGGTGCCCTCCCAGATGGTGGGGTAAATCTGTCATTTTTTACGCTCTATGTCTTCTTCTCGGCAGTCAGTGCCGTATTGTATCTCAATAATTCTCACAGGTTGGTCTGTTTCGTTGTACAATCTATGCCAAGTCTTGCAAGGTATGTCCAGTGCTTGATGCTGAGTAAACTTTTTGGTAAGTTGTGTGTTCCAAGCTGGGTGTTTTTGATAGTCAACAGTGGCTTCGCCTTCGCTTACCAACCAATATTCACTGCGGTTCATATGTCGTTGATTACTTAAGGTGCATCCAGGATTGACTGCTAATTCTTTTACTTTGATTCCCGGCTCTTCGTGTAGTACACGGTAGTACCCCCAAGGGCGTTCCGTGCGAGGCGCTTTCCACTCTGCAAGGATCCAACTGCTCGAGTTAGCTTTGTCTTCGCCGCCGATGCCAAACGCAAAACTGAGATTTTCAGCAACAACTTCCATTTCAGGTATGTTGCTATTATTTCTATCTCCACCGTTAGCAAAAATAACTTCATCTTCTTCATAGTTCCAACAACTATCCTCAACAAACCGTCTACAACTGCCATCAGCATCATAGTCCGCATCAAACTCTACTACAGCATCTACCATGCTCAACGCTCTAACAACACTCACACGTTCTGCTTGTGGCATAAAGGGACGGCCTTTTTTACGGGCAAGCCAAGAGTCAGAATTTACACCAACAACCAGTCGATCTCCTAACTTTTTTGCTTCAGTAAACATTCGTATGTGTCCACTGTGCAGAGGATCAAATCCGCCAGATACAAGTACAATTTTCATGCTGATATTTATATCGTTAACTACGCACTAAATAACTTATGCAGCATCCAGTCGTTGGCATTTTTGATTATTTCTATAAAATGTATTTTAATTCTTGCGATTTTAAAATCGACGGATGGCAAGTCTTGCCTAATATTATCAATTTAGAAGATCAATTACCCAATGTATTTTTTCAAATAAATTTACAAAAACACACTAACACAAATAGTTTAAAACTAGGCGATCGTTTATACAGGTTTATCAAATCCACAAATAAACCAGTCTTGGTTTGTGAAAGCACTCCATTTAGAAAAAACCTTACTAATCTCGTCGAGACTGATAATCAAATTTATTATCGATTGGGCTGGCATCATTACCTTAGATCAGGTAATTTTAACAACAAAAATTCTCCTGGGGACAGATGGAAAAAAATACAACAAAATCAACATATAGAAATCAAACCTTGGAAACACAATAAAGATGGATATATTCTCCTCTGTCTCCAAAAACCCTTAGATAGCTCATTGAATAGACTATACCAACAATACTCTAGATATGAACACTGGGTTGCTGATGCTATCGAAAACATTAGATCTCATACTGATAGACATATCGTTATACGGATGCATAAAAAAAGAAAAGGACTTGATCTATCGTTTGTAAAAAATTATAAAAATGTGTCTGTAAGTAAAAACAATCCGGAAAAAATCTATGAAGGTGGCAACAGTCTACAAAGAGACTTTGAAGATGCTGCTGTAGTTGTGTCCTATAATAGCAATGTGCTTATCGAAAGTGTGTGCGAAGGTA
>Ga0102945_1000121_pt1 | contig 25439 bp, 18 predicted proteins | sample SalPonred_H2O_MG_FD_78207 | JGI IMG/M metagenome (GOLD analysis project Ga0102945, IMG submission 78207) | Salt pond water microbial communities from South San Francisco under conditions of wetland restoration - Salt Pond MetaG R2_restored_H2O_MG ...
ATGTAAATATTGAGTATGACCATATTGTGTGGCGAAATGCTATTGACAAAAATGGAAATCCTAAAAAAGCAGTTAAAACTCCTATTGGAAAAAAAGTTTGTAGGTTTGCTCAGTTTCCAGATGGTGATGTAGGTGTATTACCCTCTATTTTGCGAGAACTACTTAGTCAAAGAAAAGCTACACGGAAAGAGTCAGCAAAGATGATGGCGACAGACCCGCAATTTGCAAATGTTCTTGATAAGCGACAGCTAAGTTATAAGATTCTAGCAAACTCTATTTATGGCCAGACTGGTGCTAAAACATCTTCATTTTATGAAGTAGACATTGCTTCATCCACTACAGCTGGAGGAAGAAAAATGTTAATGTATGCGAAGAAAGTATTAGAGACTGCTTATACAAATAGAGAATTTGATGTCCCAGGTTATGGTAAGGTAGTAACAAATGGAGAATATGTTTACGGTGATACGGATTCTGTGTTCTTTACATTTAACTTGTCCGAAACTAATGGCACACCAATTAGAGGGCAAAGAGCGCTAGAGCTGACAATTTTACTGGCTCAAGATGCAGGTGTGATGGCATCATCTTTCCTAAAAGCACCTCATGATCTTGAATATGAAAAAACCTTCTTGCCATTCTGCTTATTATCTAAAAAGCGATATGTTGGAATGTTGTATGAAACAGATCCAAAGAAGTGTTTTAGGAAGTCTATGGGTATTGTTTTGAAGAGAAGGGATAATGCTCCTGTTGTAAAAGATGTCTTTGGAGGAGTTATTGATAAACTAATGAGCGGTGAAGGAATGGACAAAGCAGTAGAGTTCACAAAGGAAAGTATTAATCAGTTGGTAGAGCAAAAAGTTCCAATTGAGAAGCTGCTTATTACAAAGTCATTACGTAGTAATTATGCTAAACCAAAACAAATTGCTCACAAGGTGCTAGCAGATAGAATAGCTGTTCGTGACCCAGGTAATAAATTAGCACCAGGTTCAAGAATAGCATTTGCTTACATAGTAAATATGAAGTCTAAGAGCCAGGGAGAGCGTATTGAAACACCTGAGTATATTAGACAAAACAATGTAAAGTTGGATTATTCACACTATATCACAAACCAAATCATGAAGCCTGTTTCACAAGTATTAGGGCTTTGTATTGAAGACCTTCCAGTATTCAAACGGAAGCGAGATGCTTTCCTATGTCAGATTGATACTCTTCGTAACACTATAAGTGACGGAGAGAAGCTTAGGAAGATGGAACAAAAGATAAGAGACAGTGAAGTAAAAACATTAGTATTTGATTATTATATCAAACAAGCAGAGAATATGAGATGTAATCAACGTAGTTTAATTGATATGTGGTGTTAAAATAACCTATAATGAAAACTATTTTTTATTGAATTTCGCTTTTAATAATATGAAAATAATGATTCTAAGCCTGGAAATGATGGTAATGTATTGTTATTAGAACTCTGTTGTTGTGTCCTAATATTATTATTAGGCAAATTAATAGAGCCAAGTGGACGATGGCTGGCTTGGTTAGCTTGGTTGGCTTGGTTAGCTTGGTTGGCTTGGTTAGCTTGGTTGGCCTGGTTGTTCTGATTTTGTAAAGCAGATTGACTAATGTTGTGTCGACAAGTGGGGCACGTGCTACTTGTTTGAAACCATCTTCTTAATGCATCACTGCTAAACACATGATTACAGGAATTAATAAAAGCAACTTCTGAATCCTGACTAAAATCAGATTGAGTAATAGGACAAGTTGTCTGTGTTTCGCGGACGTCAATAGGAAGTTCACTATAAGTGGTAAAGGTAACACTATTAAGAATTTCTTGTGCTGTAGGAGGTAGATGCTGAATACTTGAAAAAGGCTGACCCATAAGAAGACTGATCAAAGCAGCAGCCTGATTATTCTCTTCATCATTAGAAAAAGTTTGGAAAAATCTCACTGTAGGTGCAGGAGAATTGGATACTGCTGATGGGAAAATAGAGACTGGATCTCCAAAAGTGTACCTTCCTGATGGTCTAACTCTATGATTAGTATAATTCCGGTTTTGTTGAGATATATTTCTTTCTCTATCTTGCCTCATTAACAGTCGTTCTAGAACCAAATGATTAGTATTAGCAATATTTTCGTTAATATCCAATATTTGCTGTAGGATTACACGGTCTGTCCTATTCAGCTCCAAGGTATCGTCTCTCCGATTCATACTATATTTGAAGAACAAGATTTCTTTAAGCAAAAAGCAAATAGTAAAGCGTTTAAATAGGAAAAAATACTCATATTAGGTTTAATAAAATGGCTCAATCATTAGGTCAGAACAAAAAGAATGGTTCTGGTTTGACCGGGCTTGCTAATTGTGGAAATACATGTTATTTGAATACATGTCTTCAAATTCTTTCTCATACATATGAACTTAATGAAATATTAGACAAAAGACAATATAGGCATCATTTAAAAAAAACCCCTGATGGTGTTATGCTTCACGAGTGGGATGAGTTAAGGAATCTAATGTGGAGTGAAGACTGTGTCGTCAAACCGACTCGTTTTCTAAAAATTGTTCACGCGGTAGCTACGCATAAAAAACGTGATGTATTCACAGGATGGGACCAAAATGATATGTCGGAGTTTTACTTATTTATATTAGAATGTTTCCATGAAGCACTAAGTCGCGAAGTTGAAATGAAAGTCAAAGGGCAAATAAAATCACAAACTGATAAACTTGCTCAGAAGTGTTATGAAAGAATGATACAATTATACCAAAATTCATATAGTGAATTGCTGGATGTGTTTTTTGGAATTCAAGTATGGAAGGTAAGTGTAGAAAAGAATGGTGCCATGGTTAGTTGTGGTGTAGAAGAAATGAATCCGGAGCCGTTTATGTCTTTAGACCTGAGTGTTCCTGAAGGAGTAAATGAGATTTCCCTGTTAGAATGTATTAAGCATAATTTGAAACCAGATAGAATTGATGGCTTTGTAGACCAAGAAGGACGTCAGAAGGAGAGAACACTTTGTTTTTGGAGTCTGCCAAAGGTGTTAATGGTTAATATAAAGCGGTATGATGTTTTTGGTAGGAAGGTAAGATGTGCTGTATATCCTGAAAAATATATTTGCTTGGAAGAGTATTCAGTGGGATATACAAAAGATAATACATATGAATTGTTTGGAGCAGCTATTCATTCTGGTGGAAGTATTCAAGGAGGACACTATTATGGAATAATCAAGGCAAAAAACGGAAAATTTTATAAATTTAATGACACACAGGTTTCTTTAGTTGGTGGAGGTGATATTCCTTCTAATGCGTTTTCTGCTGGCTCATGTTTCTTCTACCGGAAAAAAAATGGACCATCAATATATAGCCATGCAAGTTAACTTAAATCCTATTACTGGAGTGCCAGGTGAATCATATAATTATGTGGAACAATGGATGGCTAATCCTATCATGCTATTTATTGTTCTTACAGTCATATTACTCTATTACACATTGTTTGCGTCTGTAGGTAGTGCTCAGCCGACGGGCGTAAATGGAGGCGGAAGCTTTCTTGAAATTCTAATGTGGGGTGTTTTATTAACAGTAGTTATGATGAACGGATTAAGATACTTTTATGGCGCGAATATTGTTGCTAACATCTCAAAATTGTTTAGTCAGGAGCCAGAGTTGGATATTACAGTCACTACGGACCAAGGTCCAACCGGACCTCCACCTGTTCCTGAGATAACATTCGAAAAACAAGTATTTCATATTCCTGGAAACACTTATTCATATGATGATTCTAAAGCAGTATGTGCTGCTTATGGAGGACGTTTAGCCTCTTATAACGAGATTGAAGATGCTTACGAAGATGGGGCAGATTGGTGTAGCTATGGGTGGTCAGATAACCAACTTGCTTTATTTCCAACTCAGAAAGAGAAATGGGATAAGCTTCAAAAGGTTAAAGGTCACGAACATGATTGTGGAAGGCCAGGAATAAATGGTGGCTATATTGCTAATCCAAATGTTAAATTTGGAGTCAACTGTTATGGATATAAGCCAGATATTACTAATGAAGAACAAAAGCGTATGTCAGAGTCAGATGGACTCCCAGTTACTAAAAAGGAACAAGAGTTCAAGAAGCTTGTTGACCACTGGAAAAAGAAAGTGCCAGAAATAATTGTCGCACCATTCAATCATAATAATTGGAGTGCTTTCTAAGCAAAATCTCTATAATTTCTCATTACATATGCGAAAGTATAGAGTAGCGTATTAATTACTTAAGAAATGGGTCAGGTAATCCAGGAATAGGTTTGACAGTTTTACGAACTATCTTGCGTTTTGATTTTGATTGTGAAGGATTATCAATATAATAGGTGAATCCTCTAAATTTCGGTTCACAATATAACATACTGAGACCCGCTTTTGGCACCATATAGGTATAAATAAAAGTTTTAATTAACAATAGGTTGTCTTTATCAGCATCTGTTCCTTTTCCAGCCATTTTGTTTATATCTGCCATAGAACGACCTAATACGATACGTTGATAAAGAAACCACAAGCTCCAACTATGGCAGAAAATGTTTTGCCCAACATAGTTGTATTCATCTTCTGAGACTCCAGCTGCGGTTTCAAATGTACCAGTATTACAACTCGAAGATAGTTTGTGCTTATTATTCGCTGCAATACGTTTAACTACTGAATGAAGAATGATGTAGGTATTATTTTCATCCGCTTGAACTTTACAAGTAGCAGGAGCACCAGAATCAAAAAACTCAAACTTACCTTCGTCATAGATATAAGCTACGTAATGATCACCAACTTCTTCGTTTGCTTCCATATTATAAATTTTTACTCCCATCATTCCAGCGAATTTGTTATGCTTTGTTCCAATCCCATTCTTTTCAAGAACAAACAACATACTATCAGCAACTCTACCCGATAACTCGTCATAGCTATCTTCCACATTGTCAAGGTCTATCATATATGATTCGTCAGTATCAGCATATAAACTATCTACTAATTCATATTTTTTTTGTTTACTCTCGTAGTCAAACCCATTACGATTAAAAAACATGTAGGGAGCAGCTACAAATCCAGAACGACTGACATTTCCAGATAAAAGGTCTTGTATAACAGGAGTTAAGCCTTGTCCATTTAGATGCTGAGCATAAAGGTCTGATGCTTCATTTACTTCATCGAGCGTAGGCTTCTTATTAGAGCTCATAGTTACTTATAATATATATAAATTATTAAATTAATATCTAATCACTTTTTACGTCGTGTTTGACGTCTTTTCTTTTTCATATCTTCAGTTTTTACTATTTTAGACGAAACTTTCCGAGTTCTACGCTTCTTTTTACCTCCAGTCTGAGTGATTCCCGAAGCCTTGCTAGTTTCTGAAGGACCTGCTAAATCAAGAAGCTTGTCAAACAATGATTCAGAAACAACACCACCATCTTCTGTAGAAGATGATGAAATTTGTATATCATCAGCAAGAACAGTAGACAGGCCTGCAGGAACTCCCATATATCTAAAAAGATCAGAGAACTGACCACTCACAGATGCTCCACCAATTTGTAAAGGCTCATTTAAAGTAGTAAGTGGTTTAATGTCTGTCTTTGCTAATAAAGAGTCTATGGAAAATCCAGCACTATGTGTTTGACCATCTTTATTATACCATACTAATTCATTAGGAGCAAATGTCATAGTTGCTATAAATACTAGATACATATTTCTACTTATCAAAGCTACGCTTAACCTCACGCACAATCTTACTCTCTCTATTAGTCTTCAAATCCTCCATAATCATATCATGAATTGCTTCAGCCGAGCTGGGACTAAGGTTTGACAAAGAGCTAATTACAGATAATACTCTTTCGCTTACATACTTCAAAGTGAGTGGAGCAGTTTGTTTAGTTTCAACAAAGCGAAGCTTACCATCACTAATTTTTATAACAGGTTTAGTGCCGGAAGCATGTGTGTCTGCCCAACTAATCATAGTTTCTTCCTGTAATCTACGTTTATCCCGTAATTCACGAAGTTCATCATGTAACTTCTTAATAGAGTTGTCAATCGCAACCCAATCCTTGACATTGTTTTGAATGCTCATCGTCAAACACCCTCTAACTTTCCAATGAACGAAGTTTCTAAACAATTTATAAAAATACTAAATTGTTTAGTTATTTACTTATTTACTTTCTGCGTCTCTGAACAGTTTTCTGGGCTGCGAACAGACCGAAAGGAACAAGTGCGGTCTTAACTAATCCCTCAAAGCCTCTCATCATCCCGGAGCCACCACGCTTCTTGTGAGTGCGACGAGTCTTGCGTCCACCAAACATCGCGGCAGAGCCACCCATCTTGCGTCCACAGCTCATGCCACCCCTCTTGCGTCCACAGCTCATGCCACCCCTACGGCGTGACCTCCTATGCTTCTTAGTTCTACCACCTGATTGTGTTGTTGGAGAATCCATTGGTATATATATAAGTTCCGAAGAAAAAATAATTAAACGCACATTTTTCCTTAAGAAAACATAGATGCTAAAGATTTCTTCATTTGAGTATATGCATCTCCGACCATAGTAATTGCGTAGTTAGAGCTAGAACCAGCATTACAGGCGGCGCCTGCTTGAGGAAGTGAGGGACCACAAACTGCCTGTGTTCCGCCTCTTTGCTTATTACGGCGTGATTGATGCCTACGTGTCTTACGCACACCACTTTTAGGGTTTCTTCTCATGCTTTTGCCACGTCTATGACTCCTATTGCGTCTACTTCTCTTAACCATCACTATACTCATAGATAAGATAATTAGTTTAACCTAAAAGAAATCGTTTTGTTCTTAATAAGTAAAACAAACGTTCCTAAAACAAGAAGAAAGCTCAAAGCAACTAAAAACAAGCTGAGATATATATAGGGATAAATTTGTTCAAGAAGCATGGCAAGCAGTGGCTGAATGAAAGTTTTCACTTCTGTCTTAATATCTTCTCTTCTAAGAACATTAATACATTCTCTAACAATATAATCTCGCATAAAATGATTGTCTTTCATTATAGTATTATTCAGAAAGTAGTAAATAATACTATGCGTAAAGCCACAGCATGATTTTTCTGTAGGTCCATTAGATGACAATTAATAGTTCATTAAAGCAAAGGTTATACAGTCTTAAATCTATGTTAGAGCAGGACAACTATTTTACTCTAGGAAAGCCTGTGGAAATAAATAGAAATAAGATGAGTATTCCTATAGAAACAATAGATGGTTCTTCATTTCAAATACAATTACCAGATTGTAAAACCAAACAAGGCGTAGTGTCAAACGGTTCAAGAACATATGTTGACCTTATGTTTGATAATACTAAAGGGAAGGAGTTTTTAGTAGAGTTTGAAGAGTTTATATCAGTATTACAGAGTAAATGTGCTGAGGAAATTTATAAAAACCGTGCTGATTGGCTTGCTGTTGATTCTGAAGAAGACAATGATAGCTATTCTGTAGAGTCATTTGAAGAAATTTTTTATCCTGTAACAAGAGCAATTAACCGTGGGGCAAATACTGTAATTAGAGTAGATATAGGGAGGGGAACCCGTGGTACTAAACCTGCTGTACCTGTTGAGACTAGTTGCGAAATATATACCAAGACTGGAGAGGAGAAGTCCTTAAGCGCAATTCAAAAGGACAGCAAACTAATTCCTTTAGTTGAGTTTAGTGAGATTCTTATTAGTTCAACAAGTATCAATCTTGTTTTGGAACTGAAAGAGTGCTTATTGTTTGACGAAACAACACAAATTGTAAAGAGAGGAAGAAGTATTATGTTGGAGGAAAATGATGAAGAGTCTAAACAGGAGGATAAAGAGATAGAAAATGAGGGAGTCATGAAAGGTCAAGCAGAGTTTGACAAAAATATTGTTGAAAAAGAGGCGGATTGTGATGAAATAGTAGAGCAAGTCGATATAGAAGATACAGAAGATTCAAGTATTAGTAGGCAAGAGAATGAGTGCCAGTCAAATGACCTTACACTACATGAATTAACCGAAGTTGATATTGAATTAGATGAAAAGAATACCTCTGAAATAGATTCTCAGATACAAGAAGACAATGATGGTTTGACAGAAATTAAAGACTTGGAAATAGTTGCGGATGAACCACTCAAGTTAAAGAGACCTAATGAAGTCTATCGGGAAATATATAAGGCAGCTATAGCAAAGGCTAAGCGACTTAGGCAAGTAGCTTTAGATGCATATTTGGACGCAAAAAAGATTAAGGCTAGATTCATGTTAGATGAAATAGAGGATTCCGATGATGACTCCGATGATGGGTTTTTTGAGGAAGAAAAAACAATATCAACTTAGAAATTGAGGGTTAGTAGGCAAGATTTTTTTGTGAGGTTCATATATAATGGGTTTATTAGCTGATATTCAGAAGAAGGTCAAGGCTCACCACGTAATTTTCATCATCGGCCTTGTTGTGGCCGCTGTTGCTTTAATCCAGTATAATGGTGCTAAAGGTGCCGCAATCTCTGGTATGACTGGAGCAAACATGACTCCTCAGCAACAAGAATCTTTGTATATGGACGCTGGTGGGTATGGAGGCGCTGCTTCTCCTGCTTCAGCTGGCGATCTTGAGGGAGGTCTTGGCGATGCTGCGCCTGTTCATGGTGGACGTCCTGCTGCTGGTCTGCCAAGTTGTGCAAGTAGGCCTGTTACTAATCCTGCCGACCTTCTCCCTAGTGACGCAAATAGTGAATGGGCTAAACTGAATCCCCGCGCTTCTGGTGATTTTCAGAATGTAAACTTACTTCGCGCTGGTTACTGGACTGGTATTGATACTGTAGGTTCGTCTCTTCGCAATGCCAACCTTCAGGTCCGCTCTGAGCCTCCCAATCCAACAAATAACGTTAGCATCTGGAATAACACTACTATTGCTCCTGATCTGATGAGAACTCCTCTTGAGATTGGCCAAGGTTGCCAGTAAAGTGTAGTTTGAAAAGTAGTTAATATTTGTCTATTTGATAAACATTAACCAAAAGAAGAAAGCTATCTTGATTAATATATAGGATGGCGAATAATTCATTAATGAATCGAATTAGAGCATACATTTTCTCACTTGGCGACAATGAACAACCTAATTTATATAATAGTGTTGTTACGGCAGTTACAAGAAAAAACACTTATTTACCACTACAAGATGAACATTTCTTCTCACTAAAAGCCAATGTCGCATTTATTATCCTATATACTTTTGTATGGCTTCTTATGGTTAAAATATCATATCAACCTCACCATGTCATAAAGTTTATTATAGGCTATTTATTTGGAATTATTTTATTGCTGATAGAAATCTGGACTTACAACTCATTAGACTGGGTCTATGTTAATAACCAAAATATGAGTGCTTATAGTGTTAGCTTCCCAAATGTTAAGAACATAAACAAAGGTGAACTAAATAAATTTGATGAAAAATCTTTAATAAATATGGAAGTTGGTGATTATAAAATCTTATTAGAAAATTCAGTAATACCAGCCTCAAATGATACAATGTATATTATTCCAGCCAATAAATTCCTAGAATTTCAAAATAACGGTCAAATTGTTACAGAAGATTTAGGCACTTATACAGATGGACAGTTCAAACATGAATATGGATATGCGAATCAAAGTAAACCTTTATTTTCATCTGAAATTGAAGTAGATTTGTCAAACACCGCCTTCTATATTGTAATTATATGTGTAACTTGGGCACTTTATACATCTCATACAAAACTTGCTACTAATGAGCGACTTGCGTGGTTAATAGCAGCAGTTGGGCTTGGTCTTCTCACAGGAGGACTTATGTATAATTCAGGCACACTAAGGCAAAGAATGTCGTTTTTATATATTCTCCGTCGTTTTCTAATTCTCACAATTTCATTCGCTGTTACGGCTGTTCTGATATAAAATCCTTTAGTCTATTATAGGTGAATGCTTTTTTCAAAAACTAAAACGTATATTAATCCAGTAAATGAAAGTGAGCTGGAGCAAAATGTGAATGTATATGAAAAATCAAGTTCCAAGTTTAAATCTCCTCTTTATAAACCATGGTGGAAAAGTCATTTTTCAAAAGAAGCTGAAAATCTTTTTACTCATCGTAGTCCTTCTTCAGTAGTAGTTATAATAGAAATTTTAAGTATATTAATATGGGCGCTAATTGTTTTTCATCTCTTCAGAACTCTTGATAACTCAAAAACAAGAGATTTCTTTTTGTTTTTCATAGTCTTTGCCGCTTTGCCTTTTATTTCTATATTTTTTGATATTTATACATTGTCTACTGAAACACGTTTTGACCCATCCCTTCCGCCAGAATACCCAGCTTGTTTGACACCAACTGAAAACTTGTCTCCTCAGCTTCAAAAGAGTGGCGTCATCGCAACAATAGATAGCAAGTGTTTTTCGACACAATTTGACTTCTTAAGAAATCTTACAGAAGTAATTCGCGTGAAAGCCTACAATAGTATGTATGCTCTATTCTCCTTGATTCTTGTATTTTTTACGTTGTCAAACTACACCAAATTTTTTAAGGCAGACAATCCATTTATGAGAGAATCAATTCGTGTGGCATCCCTACTATCGCTAAGTTTATTTACAGTATCTGTTTTAGGCACTTATTATTGGTATAGTCTTTTCATTTTAAGGTTTTACGGAAATATAGTCCAAATGAATGTGTCAGTTATTCTGATGCTTGTTGGATATCTTCTTTATTTGCTAATCAACCGAGTATTAATAAATTATAAATAAGTTTATCATTATATGTTATAAATACAATGGTAAACAGGTCTGATTTCTTTGGGTTATTAGTTATAGCATTGATATTAATGCTTGTTACTAAGATGTACATGGAGTCTGAAACAGCAAACCTAAAATGTATTATTTCATCAAGAGATGGTGATAAATATTGTGTTAGAGATAGACGAGATTTACCACAAGCAGCTGATTTACTTGCTGATGTAAAAGCCAAACTTGGACGTTTAGTAGAAAACTTAAAGACAAATCATAGTAGCAAGCCTGAAGCAAAACGAATCATAGAATCGTTTGACAACATTAGATTTGTAGAAACTTTACCTACATCAGTTCATACAGCATACAGTGAAAACAAGGGAGAAAAGATTGCGTTATGTTTAAATAAATATGAAAAGCTTGGTAATAAAAAGTTGATTGACAATAATACGTTGATGTTTGTTGCCCTTCATGAATTATCCCACGTAGGAACTGAAAGTGAAGGTCATGAGCCTGAGTTTTGGAACAACTTTAAGTTTCTGCTACAAGAAGCATCCAAGTTAGGTATCTATCAACCGATAGATTATAAAAAAGAACCAGCATCCTATTGTGGGGATAAACTAACTGATAGTCCTCTGTTTGACCTTTAAACATTCAACCTTTCGTGTAGTGTTTTCAAAAACCAGCTTGCTATCAAATTCTAAATTAGCTTTATTGAGCAAAGCCTGTATATTACAAAATATATCACAAGTATAATTTTGTTTGAAAGTAGTTAGCCAGATTTCAAAGATAGGCAATGACTGTATTGCTTGTAGATAAAGTGTTTTTCCACCTATAATCCACAACTCGTCATAACAGTTACTAGAATCGTCTAATAATCCTTTAATGTCATCTATTGAACTCAAATAACAAAGGTTAGGTTCGTGACTTGAGCAAACTTTACTTGTTAGAACCACATTCATTCTATTAGGTAATGGTCGTATATTAGAAGGCAGACTATCCCATGTATTATATCCCATCACAATAACATTATTTCCTTTACCAGTAGTCATTTTCTTGAACATTCTCATGTCTTCAATGTCGCGAGGCCACGGCAAACTATTATTAAAACCAATTCCATTGTTAAGATCACAAGCCATTATCATTTTTACTTTCATCTTAGGAATATATTAAATAAAAATACCATAACTTTATATACATGAATCCTGTATATAAGGTTTATCACTTAGGGAAAGATAAAACCAAAAACATATTTGTGTTTGCTGGTCTGTCAAAAGAAGAAAGCAAAAGAGTGAATGAAAATAAAAAGCTATGGTCTGATTATTTCAATAAAGATGAATTGGAAGACATAGAAAAAAAGGATGTTAGCGTGGAGTTCATAACAGAACGTATCTATTCAGATGATACAATTGATATTGTAAAGCGAAAGATATTTATCGCATCAGATAACTCAATTCCAATTGTTGGGATGTATCTTTTTTGTAAAAAGAAACAGCAGTTGAATGATAAAACTGAATATCAAGAGCTTACATTTAATGGACGTCGTGAGTTAACTCTTCAAAGATTCACTGATTATTTGAATAATATAAACTATTACAGAATATCAAAGGCAACTGCAAAGGGTGGTCCGTTTGACTACGATGATATTCTGAATCTGAAGCTTTCATCAAAAGAATGGATAGTTGATACGCCACTTGGACAAAGGTTCAGGAATGTTCTTCTACAGCCTTATGTTGTGAATCCATTTAGCTTGAAAGATTTTGACCCAGTGATTAGTAATAGTGTGACAAATATTGTTAGCACAGCTGATAATGAATTAATTCTTACTACAGGAAAACTACAAGAACATATAATATATCTTTGTAGTGCAGATGATGTTTTTGATTATACAGAAACAGCTGGAATTGTAAGCGAAACAACTGCCAGAGTCTATTTTCCAAGACTAGCCAAAAATAATATATATGATTCTGAGAGTCTAAATGATACAAAAACCCGATTAATCAAAGAAAGCAAAGGCCTTATCTCTAAGAATTTCAAAAAGCATGATGAAAATATTAGTTTGCTGGTTGATGTTTTTGAAGGAAGAGATGTGACTAAGTATGATGTAGTATACAAAGGAACTAATTTCATAGAGTTCACGTTATCACCTATATATCATTTTAGACTACCTATCGATGTAGTTTTTAAAGTTTTACGTTCGTCTAACACTGTACCTGTTATAAAATTCCAACCTGGTAGGAATATGGAAAAGCTATTTAGGTTATATGCGCCGATTCGTTCAAAGGATGGACGTAGGATCCCTTATATGCCAAAGGTAGAATTGATAAAGTTGACTCGTTCAGCTACTGGAATAAACAGAGTATCAGCGATTATTTTACCAGAGGGAAGTGGAAACAAATATATGTGTGATTTTCTGAATGATGCGAGTATTAGAATTCGTGCTGAGTTTGACCAAATCCTTTCTTTCTCTGCCATTGATGAAGCAATAGTTCAACACGTGAATCCAGTGATTCAAGTGATTAGTAATTTCGTTTCCCAAAGAGGATATACTTTGAATTTGTTTTCATCATTAAATGATTCTAAGGTATCTATTGAAGACATGAAATATCGTATTGGATATCCTATCCAAGATGCTTTGTCTATCAATAAATTTTTAGCTTGTCTGACATCAGTCTTTAATATAGAAGAGAGCGACCTTCGCAAAGGAGCATTAATGAGATACAAAAGGGTAGCAAACTTTAGTGAAATGGATAGTATTGAAGCTATGATTATTAAGGCACAGAAACAAAATATGGAGATAGATGATATTATTCAGAAGATTATAGATGAGTTCAAGAAAGAACAAGAAGAAGCTATTGAAATACTTCAGCAGTTCAATGAATTAGCAGAACGCAAACAAGTTCGTGTTAAAGAGCCTGGTTTTCCAGTATCTATCGAAAGGAATCCTCAGCAGAATACGTTAGACATCACGATATCTGATATTAATGGCATGGACTATGTTCAACATGTAACATGTTTTATTGATGCATTAGCTCGTATTACTCAAAGTATAGATAGCACATCAGTGTCTAATACTAGAATTAAAGATATGTGTAAGGGGAAAAAAGTAGAAATAAATATGCTGGAAGAAATTGAAGCTCAACCAGTAGAAGAATTCAATATTGTAGAAGAAGATATTTATCGTCCTGCGATTGATGACGATTTCATGGATTTTATGTTAGAAGGTGATGAAGAGGAAGAGGGCGATGAAGAGGAAGAGGGTGATGAAGAGGAAGAAGGTGACGATGATGAATACATTGAGTCAAAAAGTGGTGGTGCTAAAGAAGTAAAAAGTGTAAATTATCCAGATGTAACAGGAATGAGTTTGACCCATCCAAATCCATTCTTCAAAAGAATGAGGGAACGCGACCCTACACTTTTTTTGACAAGAAAAGAGGGAATATACAATGCTTATAGTAAGCTTTGTCAGTGGAATCAAAAGCGTCAACCTGTGATTTTAACAAAAGAAGAAAAGGAAAAGATTGATAAAGAACATCCAGGTTCATATGATAAAGTAATTGAGTATGGAAGTGAGGAAGGAAATAAGTTCTATTATATTTGTCCGAGATACTGGTCGCTGTCTCGTAATACCAGTTTGACAGAAGAAGAAGTTAAATCAGGTAAATATGGCAAACTAATTGAAGACCCAGAGGCGACGGAGGTTCCAGAAGGCCAGGATATTTTTGAGTTTGCTCATCAAGACGATGATGGTAACTATAAACCATTTTATCCAGGGTTCATGGGACCAGAAAGTCATCCAGATGGATTATGTTTGCCGTGTTGCTTTAAAAGATGGGATGCGCCGAGGCAAATAAAACTTAGAAAGCAATGTGAAGCCCAATTTGGGCAGGATGGTAAGAAGAGGAGTCTTCTAACTCCTAAGAAAGCGGAGCCAGATAACTATTTGATGGGCTCAGATAAGTTTCCATTAGATAATGGGCGTTGGGGACTATTAGTCCCAGTATTAAAGACATTTCTCGATTATGACAATCGTGCGTGTGTTGTTAATCCTTCTAATCCTGTGCTCAAAAAGAATTCTAAATGTTTGGTAAGACAAGGAGTTGAACCAAGTAGGTCACAGTCATTTATTGCAGTATTAGCCAACGCCTACTCCCCATTTTATCAAGCTCGTAACAAAAAGTCAGACAAAAGTTTAGGAAATGTGCCATCAATAAACGTTATGAAAGAAGTAATTATCGATTCATTAACACTAGCTAATTTTCGACAATATCAAAATGGTAACTTAGTAGATACATTCTATGACCAAAACCGGAAAGTTGAGTATAAAAAATACAAGAAGGATGAGCTTTATAAAATTATTGTTAAAAATGTGAAAGATGATAATGGTAAGTTTCTTTTTGAGAAAATAGTAAACGCATATGAAGGCTTTATTACATTCCTAAAGAGCGATTCAGCAGTGATAGATTACACATATCTCTGGGACATTGTTAGTAAGCCAAATCCAAATTTGTTTCCAAAAGGACTCAATCTGATTATTTTATCTGTGCCTGAACGTGATATCACAAGTGATATTGAAATGATATGCCCATCAAATCATTACATACCAAAGCCGTTTGACGAAAATAAGCAAAGCTTAGTGATATACAAGGCTGGTAATTATTATGAGCCTTTGTATGTGATAGAAGATACTGGAAAGACAGGGGCATATCGGATCAATCGAACATTTATGCTATCAAGTCCTAGTGGCAAAAGTGAAATGCTTGAGCCCATTAGGAAACTATTAATTGCTACCAGGAACATATTACCAAATATGTGTAAACCACTTCCATCTTTACCAACTATATATGAGTTTAAAACAAATAAGTCTGCTGACCAAGTTCTAAGGCATTTGAGAGATTATAAACAAACAGTTGTCAAACAGGTAGTAAATTATTCAGGTCAGACTGTAGCTTTTCTAGTAAAAGTAGCTAATTTACTACCAGATAGACCATTATATATTCCTGTAGAGCCATCAGCTGTAGTTTCTACGCCAGGACCTAATATTCCAGAAATATTAATTGATGATGTAACAGATTACTATAATTATAATCTAACCAAGCGTGCATTAGAGTTGCTGTATAAGATAACTAAAGGAAGGATTCCTATTCTTCCCAAAATGAGAGTAGTAGAAAATGGACTTACAATTGGTATTCTTACAGAAACAAATCAACTAGTTTTGTTGAAAAACCCAGAGGCAGTCAATGATAAAGAATTACCAGTTATTAATGAGTCAATGTCAATAGCAGACGAAGTCGTTAGTCAAACCGATACAAAAGTTGATGAGGCCAGACAGGCACTTGTAGAGAAGATTGATGCTGAGAGTTATTACTATGACCTTTTTAGAAATACAATCCGAGTATTACTTGGAGATTATGACAACAAGCAGGTTCGTGAAACAATTGAAGAGGTTATTCGTGTACCATACTTCACATATATTCAGAAACTAAACAAAGTGGCTCATGAAATAAACATATTATCTCAAAAAGAGTTTATTTGGGTATCAGAAGTAGAACCTGAAACTAGTAAAGATTATACGAGTTGCGTAGAACTTTCCAGGAGAGATTGTGGCGCGGCACCATCTTGTTCTTTAAAACGTGGTTCTTGTTTGACAAAGCTTCCAAAACACAACTTGTTGACAAATGGTGACAATGCCAAGCAGTATTTATATAGAATGGCTGATGAGCTTATTCGTTATAGTAGGATTAGGTCATATATGTTTGAACCACAAGCATTTTTGTCGTTTGGTCGGATAGATTACAATTTGAGTGAAGATGAAATTATTATTAATCAGTCAATGCTTACACCTGAATATTTAAACAGCATGGAACCTTTGCCAGATAATAAATTTGCGAAAAATAATACATTTCAAACTGCTGACCCTATAGACACTATTCCATATAGTAATAAATATGAAGGTAATGCTGATATTGAGTATAGACAAGGTTTAACATCTACACTTGAGCTAAAAGAGCGTTTTGATGGAAAGTATGCCAATGACTTCCCAACTGGTGCAAAAGAATTAATGTTCAAGCCAACAAGCCCAGGTTCAACGTTTGACGTGATTCTTAAAATAATTTTCGACCTACGTCCTAATTATGGTGATGTTACACTCTCAGATTTGAAGGATATTCTTGCGGTTCAGTATGATAATTATATTCCTGAAATGAATAGGTTAATTTCTATTTGGAAAGAAGAAAAGAAATTCTACTTTATTGATTTATTAGTATCAGGAACCTCATTAGATTCAATCATTTCATTACCATCCTATTATGCTACATCCGTAGATTTATTATTATTGGCCTATCATTTTGATCTGCCTATTATTTTTTACGCTGGATACTTCCTTCGTTTAAATGGCAAAGAAAGATTAAAGACAAAGGAATCTGGCTCTTATGTATTTATTAAGATTCCTACACCTTTCCCAGTAAGAACTCCTGTCCCAGAGTTAAAAGAGTTGCCAGAATATCGGTTGGTTAAATCAGCAGATGAGATTAATATACCAGTATCAGCTCTTAATAGTAAAGTTCAGGAAGTAATTACACAAATGAAACCATTTGACATTAATGAAATACAAAAGAAAATTACTATCAAGAGAGAAAAGCGTCAGAAGAAATAAAAATGTTGGTTCAGTCAGTAAATCATATCAATGAAGTCTATAAAATTAATGATATGGTTTGTTTAAAAGTCGGGCATATAATCATCAGCAACCTTGCCAGTATCTTTGGGTTGGATGCGTCTAACATTTGTTTGAGTAACAATATTTTGTGTGCTACAAGCATCCTCAGATGGAACAAGATCACCAAAACCAGCTTCAATAGCACCAGTCACATCAACTTGATTCCACTCTTCAGTAGGAACAACTTCTTTCATCTGGTCCATATCAAGCATGAGTTGGAAAGCTGCTGTCCCAAAGTTTCCTTCTTGTCCACACATTACGTTTGCGGATACACCACGCATAGGGTCAAGTTCAGCGTGTCTTGCAGCACGAAGGAACATCTCTGGAGTCTCTTCAAATGAAGCCTTGGCAATTGGTCCGATATCATCACTGTTAATACCATGTCTAAAGATACTCGTCATAGTAGAATTGTAAGTCATTCTATCACATAGTAGGCTCAAATGATGATAGTTAATGTAAGTGCCCTCAAAATCAAGCGTTTCTGAAATCTCATCAAAGATTGATTGCCTTGCTGCTTCAATCCCTAAGACATCATACACTTCGCGGATGTCGTTGCTAATTACCTTTTCTTTTGCGATATAGTCTAGAGACATAAGCTCAAGAAGATTGCTACCTACAGTATCAACAACCCAAACATCTTTCTTCTTATATGCTCCATTTTTATATTCAACAATATTCTTGAGCTCTCGAATAGTAGCATGATGAACATCTTTAACACCACGAAGAACAAGGTTATCAAGAAGGTTGTCTTGGAATCCCTTCAATATGTAAATTTGATCTGCTTGGTCAAGAGGGTTCACTTTACTTGTTCCTTTCTTAATTTGGCTTGGCGATTCCATTCGGGTAACTCGAAACACCAATTTGTCTGAGTTGAAATCACTATAAGCACAATTAACTTCGTCACCATATGCACTCTTGATTGCGAAGAACACATCATCCATCGAAATTCCATGATCTAACATCTTCTCAGCATCCAGTTCCATTCTAATAACCCACTTAGACCGCTGTAGGTTGTTTCCTTTTTCATCAGTAGCACCTGCACAATCTTCAACCATTTGATTATAGTAGTAATACTGTTGAAGGATATCCTGATCTCCCTCGACAAGCGTATTAAGCTCATCAGGGTCAAAACATATTTTCACATCAGATACCAATTGGCGAAGTCTAGTATGCGCAATCCTCTGTTTGACTTCAATCGCTTTTTGTCTATCACTTTCTTCATCAGTGTGAAGGAACACTGTGCATGATGGGTTAGATGGCTCCCTAGACAGTGACAGAATCTCCTCTAGACGCTGAACACCACGTGTTACGTTTGACTTTGTAGCAACACCAGCCAAGTGAAAGGTGTTCAATGTCATCTGAGTAGCAGGTTCACCTAAGCTTTGAGCAGCAATCATACCAACCATTTCGCCGGGAGCTACAATAGATTTCATGTATGTTAGACGAATCATATCAAGAAGATAAGCCAATGCCTTCTTATTAAAGCGTTTCACAAGGAGAAGTTCGCGTGGAGACAAGTAATACACATAGAGTGACCGAAACATTAATTTAAAGTTTGTTGGAGTTACACGTTCTATCTTGTCCCAAACGCTTTCAATCATATCAACTGCTTCAATTGGAGTGATATCAACCAGCGAGTTTTGATTGATGCCTAGCTGTCCAATTACGTTATTGATAATGTATTGGAATGCTACTGGAAGATTAACAGTTTTTGTATCTCGATAGTTGAAGACACTCTCCACAAACAAATCACGTGTTGTGATAATATTATCATTAGCTACATAATTAATCCAGCTATTGTATTCAATTGTCTGATTCTTTAATCTTCTTGCGGTTTCACGAGTAAATACGCTGCTTTCTGAAACAGCAAAGTGGGAATAAATTTCATCAACACTCATAGTCAAGAAGGGCACTACTTGGCTTTCCACTTTAGTGGTTTCCATGTTATCATCTCCATAAGCAAACTGAACAACTTTGCCCTTGCTATTGCGTACTGTCATATCGTAATTTACCTTCAAATCTTCCATACCCTTGATAAGCCTTCTTTGGATATAACCCGTATTACTAGTCTTCACTGCAGTGTCAATAAGACCCATACGTCCACCCATAGCGTGAAAGAATAATTCTTGAGGGCTGAGGCCACCAATAAATGAGCTCTCAACAAAACCACGAGCACTAGGAGAGTCATCATACTTATGATAGTGAGGAAGAGTTCTGTTCTCAAAACCATAGGGAACACGTTTACCATCAACATTTTGCTGACCAAGACAAGAGATCATCTGGGAAATATTAGTCTCATTTCCCTTTGAACCTGCTTTAACCATAATGACAAATCTGTTGTTTTTGCTCAAACTTTTGAGCCCAATATTGCCAGCATCATTGGTTGCTTTGTTCAAAATGTTAGTAACTTGAATTTCAAACTCTGATTCATTGGTGCGGCCAGTTTTATTCTCAAATACGCCCAAATGTGTTTGGTCAATCAGATTTTGAACATCTTGCTTCTTGCTACTAATCGTCTCACCAATTTTTTGATTGGTAGCTTGGTCTGCAATCAAGTCACTAATACCAACACTATACGCGGTCATTTTCATGTAGTCAGTAACAATATTTTGTAAGTCATCAATAAACTGTGAAGAAGTTAAGTTGGAGAAGTCATTACAAAGACGATGAATTAGTCCTTTTGAACCAGAACCTAGAACTTCCTTTGTCATTTGGCCTCTCAAATACTGACCATCCACAATTTCAACAACAGCATTAGACGTGGCTGCGTCTTCGGCTTCTGAATCAAAAGCCTTTGTTTTATATCTTAATGTAAGAGGAGGCATAATCTGGGAAAGCAAATTAAAACTTCCGACCTTATCATTGCTATTAACAAATAGATTAGTATCCACGTTTTGGATCGAAGATAATAGATTCATAGCATCACGTGTGTTGAATTTTACATCTTCTCTAGTAAACAGATAGCTACCTAGAGCAGAGTCTTGAAATATACCAATAATACTCTGGTTGTTTCCAGGTGAGATGATTTGGTAAGGCACAGCCGCAAGATTACGCAGTTCAGCTTCTGCCTCATCATCCTGTGGCATATGAAGATTCATTTCATCGCCATCGAAGTCAGCATTGTAAGGCTTAGTGTCGCCAACATTCATACGGAATGTATCACCAACTGGCATAATTCTGGCAATATGACACATCATTGACATTCTGTGAAGAGTAGGCTGCCTATTAAATAATACAGCATCACCATCCATCATATGACGATGAACAATATCGCCAATTTTCAGATTGAGACTAGCACGATCTACATGTCGCAAAACTATTTCGCCATCTTTTCGCTGAAGAATCTTAGCACCTGGAAAGACATCGGGTCCATTTTGAACCAACTTAGTTAGGAAGCGAATGTTTCTGTCATTAACTTTAACAGGTTTAGTCAGATTCATAGCAATACGTAATGGAATACCCAGTTCCCGAATAGACAACTGTGGGTCAGGAGTAATTACAGAACGAGCACTATAATCTACACGCTTTCCCATAAGATTAGACCTGACACGGCCGGGTTTACCAACAAGCCGCTCTTTCACGCTTTTATGAGGACGACCGGAACGCTGAGCTACAGCATCAACTCCAGGTTGTTTGTTATCAATTAAAGATGCTACATGGTATTGGAGGTAAGTATGCCAATCTTTAATAACATTAGCATTCGCGTTCTGTTGAATCTTGTCCATCAATGTCTTATTTGTCTTGAAAATATGAACAAGAATGTGGCTTAGATCATCTTCGCTTCGTTGCTGAGCATCTTGTTTGACAGATGGTCTAACTGCTGGAGGTGGGACAGCAAGGACTTGACAAATCATCCAATCGGGACGAGAGTAAAGTGGATTGAATCCCATAAATGTCACATCATCATCACTAATACGACGTAGAATTTTGTGGACTACCTCAGGGATAAGTTCTTTAGGTGCGTCTATTAAGTCTTCACTCTCGCTTCCTAAAGGAGATTTAGGAGTGACCCACTCAACTACAATAGTTGCAATACCCTCTTTCCTAATTTTGGATGGTTGCTTGTAACCACAACCATCGTCATTGTCTTCGCCACAAGTTTTTACAACACTTGCCAGCTTGAACACTTGATTCCAGCGTTCATCAGCCGGCAAATCGAGCAAATGACTATAGGCCTGTTTGTTAATTAAGAGCTTACTACAATTGTGACATACGCATCTGAGAACTTTCATAATAATGTTAAAATACTGAATGTAATAAACAGGACGGGCCAGTTTTATATGTCCATGATAGCCTGGAGTTTGCATATGGTCTAAGCCATCGGTAGGACAAATAAGACCTGGCTCTGTTACTCCCATACGTGGGTCAAATAGTCCATTAATAACAGGCTTGTTGTTAACAAACGTGTCACGACTCGTAATTTCAGCAACCGAACTTTTGATAATCTCGTTAGGTGAAAGAATGCTGAACTGAATTCCGATAATTTTTGAGGCTTCTTTCACAGGTACGACACCGTCCATTTTGTTCGTCATAGCTTCCTATACTAAGGTAATAATATTTAGATGGTTTTGTTTATTGTTTCAATTTTCTAAATCAAATATGCGTTCATACGCACACTTTTTCAGGAAAGCATAAATTCTTGAGATATATATATGGTATCAAAGCGTCAATGTTCTCAAAAAAACCGTAAGCGTCAAAAAAATAATTTACGTAGGAGCAGTAAAGGTGGTAAAATAATTGGAGTAGGTACATATGGGTGTGTTTTCTCACCACCTTTGCCATGCTATAAAGAAAGCCGACCCCCTTCAGATTACGTTAGTAAGCTCATGGCTAAAGATGATGCTGTTTCTGAGTTATCAGAGACTAAAAAGATTAATACTGCTCTAAGTAAGATTTCTAATCATTCTTACTATTTTGCGGGAGAAGGAATAAAAATGTGTAAGCTTGGTGACATTACTGAAGATGATATTAGAGGTAAGCAATGTTTTCTTAGAGATTTCTCAGCTAAAGAGATTCTCAAAACAGTAAAAAATGGGAATATTCCTCCACACAATATTAGGTTAATTCAACAGCCTAATTTGGGTTCCGAGTTTTTTGATTATCTTTTATCAGAAACTAAAAATTCAAAGAGATTAAGCGGTCTTATTCGTGGCATGAACAATCTATTGGAGAATGGAATTCTTGTGATGAATTCCAAAGGAATCTATCACCAAGATCTGAAATCTGCCAATTTACTTGTGTCAAAACAAGTCCCTCGTATAATTGACTGGGGACTTGCTATTGTTACATATAATGGATTACCAGTAACAAATGCGGATACAAGAGGTGAAAAAATGACAGAAGTTGGTTCAATTCCAATGCGTGCCTTTGTCATGTTTAATAGCCCAATCTCTGCCCCATTATTCTATGAAACAGCTAGAGATGGAGATAATTCTGGTATTTATACGAATGATTTAGAACAATTATTGGCTAATAAAATATCTAAACAAACGTTTTTTAATAACTTTTTTGAAACACAAAAATCATCTGAACACTTTACACACTTATGGATAAATATGGTTAAAGCATCTATTAAGGTGTTAAAATTTAACAATGTACCAGGATATGACAAACTTCCTGAAAGCTCCACAATTGTCATTGAGAATTATCTTAATAAACAAGTTGACGCATATATTTCAAATAACAAGCTTGATAATGACGCCTTCTATAACAATTATTATAACAATATTGACCTATGGGGTTGGGCGACTTGTTTTTTAAATGGCTGTAGATATGCGCCTAATTATTTAAAGGCAGAAGACAAAAAGGTCTTTAATATTGGATGTGCTAAGCTTATCCTGTATCTTTTTACAGATGGAGCAATTAGAATAGATCCAAAAGAGATGATAAGAATCATGCGTGAAACAGCGGATTCTCTAAATTTAGAAGATGTTCAAGAATTGCCATCTTCAGCTAAGAAATCAACATTAGCACCTCTCGGTTCATCACAAAGACCAAGACCTGTCAGTGCTAAAATATTAAAAGAACCACCAACGCCTTCTCAAAGCCTACCTAAAGCATTACGTAGTTCTGCTTTTACGAAACAGGGAAAGCTTACCAAATCCTATAAAGATTATTTACAATCGCTTGGAAAAACAAAGGGTTTGACAACAATCAAAACCAGAAAGAGTAGCAATAAAACAAAGTCTGTCAAACCAGCTTCTGTCAAACGTCTATCCCCCATCAAAGAAGAGAGTCCTATTATTCAGACACAAAATCGAACAAAAGGCAAATATAATGTTAAGAGCACCTTCAAGTTACGTTCAAGACAAATGGGAGGAGGTAGAAGAAGAAAAACATAAGATATATCTGACAAGACAATATGAATCAACTTAGAAACATCTTGTAACTTTTATAAGCTACAACATGGTAACGAATAGACAATACAAGAAAGACGCAAAGGCAAAAAAAGAAAATACTCGCGTTACGAGTAGGAAGCAAAATGGTGATGATAATGGAAAAAATGGCGATGAGCCAGAAATTGATGAAGTTCAGTTCAGAGAAATTTTGGCACAAATTTTTCCTTCTTCATTCGCAGACGAGCAAGTAGAATTGGCTAAAAAGAGGAAGACTAAAGCGAAGGACGAAGGTAAGAAAAGAAAGATTCGTAAGAGAAAGCTTGAAACAGATGTATCCAGTGAAGAAACATCTGAGGACGAGCAAAGCACAGAATCAGAAGAGGAGATTGTTAAACCAAAAAAGAAAAACACAAGTGCATTCACAATTTTCACTATAACACCAAAAGGTCAGCTAAGAAACAACAAGATTAGTAAGAGGAAACGTTCAAAGTCAAAGTTTGTAGAGGAATCTGAATCGGCTAACTCAGTTGATTCTGAATTATCAGAAGATTCTTCTAAAGTTTCATCTGTATATGATAATGATTCTGATAATCATTTTGATAATAGTTCTGATAGTGGTTCTGATAGTAGTTCTGATAGTAGTTCTGATAGTGAAACTGTATCTACAGAGGACTTGGAGTGCGAAGATGATACATTAGTAGAGATGTTCGGTGGAAAAGATTACAATCCTGAAGAAGATTCAGATTATAGTGAAGATGAAGACAAAATTTCAGACTCAAGTAATAAAAAAAAGTCAGATGATGAAGAGACTAGAGTTCGCAAAAGCAAACGAATTGCTAGTAAAAATGATAATATTATTACGACTTCAACCAAAGAATTCCCTAATTTTAATTTGGAAGAACTTGAATCTAGTCTACAAACTAAACTGAATGGGATTCCTACAGATTTCCAATCAAAGTGTAAGAACTTGTGGCAAAGTTTCAAAAAGAAGTTAGAGAATGAACGAAAAAGTTTTGTTCAGAATGCTAAGAAGGAAGAGAAGAAGCAGCGAAAAGGAAATTTGGGTCACTTTCGAAAGATGCTCAGGGAAGGTGATGTAATGAATGACTTGAAATATTTTAATAGAGTCATGAGCATTAAAGAGCAAAAAGTAGCTTTGTCTGAAATGGAGAAAGTTAAAGCTTATTCAACGTGTGATAAGCCCTACCGTCTGCGTTTGTTAGAGGCACCAATCCCAGCACAAATCAAAGCTATTGCGCTAAAGAAGATTAACGCATTGCGTTACACAGCACCAGGTGATAGTGAATATAATAAGTTGAAGAAATGGGTAGACGCATTCCTACAGATTCCCTTTGGAAAGCATTCAAATTTGAAGCTTTCTCTTACTGATGGGCAAACGAAGTGTCACGACTTTATGAACAACGCTAAATCTGTACTTGATAATGCGGTTTATGGATTGGATGATGCTAAGCTTCAAATCATTCAGATGCTTGGTCAGTGGATTAGTAATCCAAGTGCTATTGGAAGTGCTATTGCTATTCATGGACCAATGGGAACAGGAAAGACTACACTTGTGAAGGAAGGAATCAGTAATATTTTATCACGAGAGTTTATATTCATTGCTCTAGGTGGGGCGACAGATAGTAGTTTCCTAGAAGGACATAGTTATACATATGAGG
>Ga0102945_1000122_pt1 | contig 25275 bp, 32 predicted proteins | sample SalPonred_H2O_MG_FD_78207 | JGI IMG/M metagenome (GOLD analysis project Ga0102945, IMG submission 78207) | Salt pond water microbial communities from South San Francisco under conditions of wetland restoration - Salt Pond MetaG R2_restored_H2O_MG ...
CCAGAAGGAGCTTCATATAAAGTTGATCTTTCTGATATTTCTAAATCATCTGATGAAATAAATCAAATGATTGATTCTAGCGAAGAGCTTCCTTCTTGGGTTCAAGACAAGATAACAATAGCAAATCACAATATGGAAGCTATACTTGGGTATCTTAAGACTCAAGATATGAAATCTCTTCACGAGAATTGGGAAACTCCTATGAAATTAAAAGAAGGAGTTGAAGTATCTGAAGAATTACAATACCACATTGATAATAACATACCACTTGGGAAATCTGAGTTTAGATATGGCTCAGACAAATACTTTGACCTTATTAATGAGGTTAAAGACCTTTATGAAAACGACCTTATATATCTTAATGAAAATGATGAATTTATCATATCTGAAGGCAAGGCCAAAAAAGTTAAAATAAACGGAGAATCTGTTTATCTTGATTGCATCTACGAAGAAGTTGACTCCCTTAATGAAGCTGAATACCAAGGCAAGAAAGTTCAGCTTAATAAGCCAAAAAGAGGGGGCTCTAAGAAGTTTTATGTTTACGTAAAAAACCCTAAGACTGGTAAAGTTAAGAAAGTTTCTTTTGGAGCTAAGAGTGGAGGGGGCTCTCTTGCGGTTAAGCTAAAGGACCCTAAGGCTAGAAAGGCATTTGCAGATAGACACAATTGTGACCAAAAGAATGATAAGACTAAACCAGGATACTGGTCCTGTAGGCTGCCAAGATATGCAAAGTCACTAGGATTATCTGGTGGTGGAAAATGGTGGTAGTATATAAAAGATATATCTTGTAAAAACTGTAGCTGGAAATGAAATATAGAAAATAGAGACGATAACCCTTATTTATGCCATAAGTGCGGATTTGATAATAAGAAAAATGAATTTGATTACAAAGCTCTTAATAAATGGATAACAAAAAAAAATATGAACCCATATAAAGAAAACATACAAGAAAACGGAGTAAGAAGAAGAGTTTTTTCTGAAAGTATTAATGATAATGAATTAACCTGGCACAGAGATAGAGATGATAGGCTTGTTTATCCTACAGAAGATACAGACTGGATGTTTCAATTTGAGAACAAGCTCCCAAGATATATGAGCCCAGATGAAGCTATCTTTATTCCAAAAAACACTTACCATAGAATAATAAAGGGTAATGGAAACTTAACTGTTGACATTATGGAAGTAACTGACGAAGCCATCATCAATGAAGAAAAGAAAAAGAAAGATGATAGATGTACCAGGATAGCTAAAAGAAAATATGACACTTGGCCATCAGCATATGCATCTGGAGCTGTAGTTAAGTGTAGACAAGGAAAAATCTGGAAAGACCTAAGTGAAGAAGAAATTCAGGAAGAACTTGAAGAAGCTTCTAAGACTGATTATTCTAAAGAAAAGAAAGACGGACTTCATGGCTGGTTTTCTCGTCAAGGAGGTAAAGGAAAATCCAAGGGGTGGGTTGACTGCAACACATGTAGAAAAGATAAAAAGACTGGACGAAAGACTTGTAAGTCTTGTGGTAGAAAAGAGGGCGAGAAAAGAGCTAAATACCCAGCTTGTAGACCTACTCCAGGGGCTTGTAGAACCAAGGGCAAAGGAAAAAAATGGGGAAAGAAGTCTAAAAAAAATGAAATAAGAAACATTGTTAAAGAAGAAATAAAAAGATTTCTAAAATAAAATGAATATTAGAAAACTAATAAGAGAAGAGCTTCAATTTATTTTTAATGAAACTATCAATAAACCTATTAAATCAGAAGTTAAATTATCAGACCTATACGTTGAATCTGATAATATTTTAGATGCTTATTTTAAAGCAAAAAACAACTTAGGACCATCTTCTAGAAGCACAGACAAACCACTTGCTGTGACAAAATTACTCGATGACTCTCTTATTTTGATGGATGGTCATCATAGAATAGTGGACAAAATAAAATATTTAGACACAGATAATATTGATGATATTTTAAATCTAAAGTTTGGCGCTATTATTACTCCAGAAAACTATGAAGACCTCGAAGATTTTCCTGATGGAGAATATTATATTCCCCTATTTGATTGGATATACGACATGAAAGAACAAGTATTAATCGAAGATATTAATGTCCCTATTAAAGAAAATAAATCAAAAGACATAACTTGTAAGAATTGCGATTGGGAGTGGGATATTGAAATTGATGACAAAAATCCACACCTATGTCATAAGTGCGGATTTGATAATAAAAAAGATGAGTTTGACTACAAAGAGTTAAATAATTGGAAAGCTGAAAATAATCATTAAATTACCTTTCCAAAGAATCTTTTACCAACTTTAATAATCTGTCCTGGAATCACCTTAGATTCTAAGACAGACTTCTCTCCATCAATCTTCACTGCACCCTCTTCAATTAATCGCCTTGCCTGAGAATTACTACAACCTCTAATTGCAACAACTAATTCTACAATTGTACCAACTGTTACTTCAGGTATTTTTTCTGGAATTTTCTTTAATTGTATTAAACGTTCAAAATGCTCCTGAGCCAGTTTGGCGTTTTCCTCTCCACAAATCTGCTTAACGATATTAAAAGACATCTTTTTCTTCCTCTCCATAGGGTTTTTCTCTGAATTATGGTCTGTTAGAAGCGGAATCCACTCTTCCATTGTGAAATCAGAGATGCTCATGCATTTTCCAAAGATATTTTCTGGTCTATCATCAAGAAAAATGCAATTTCCAAGTGACTTCGACATTTTTTGACCATCTACACCATTAATAATAGGTGCAAGCATACAAACCTCTGGCTCCTGTCCATTAATTTCTTGAAGTCTTCTAGCAACCTGAAAATTAAATAGCTGATCAGTTCCTCCTACCTCAATCTCTGACTCAAGTCTTACAGAGTCTGTTCCCTGAAGTATTGGCACTATAAGCTCGTGCACTCCTATTGGAACTCCACTCTCAAGTCTCTTAGCAAAAGCATCTCTCTTTGTCATTTGCTGTACTGTAAAGTCACTTACGATCTTCATTAACTCTGGAACATCCATATTATGGAATACATCTCCATTTCTAAATACACTAAACCCAGGATGAAGAATCCTCTTGACCTGTCCAAGAATCCAGTCAGCGTTTTTCTCAACCTCTTCCTTAGATAATATAGGCCTTGTCTCATCTCTACCAGACGGGTCTCCCATCTGTGCTGTAAATGTACCAAGTACAATGGTCACCTCTTTACCTTCTTCTTGAAGCTTTCGAATAAGTCTAAGAGGAACTAGGTGTCCTAAATGTAGTTTTGGGAATGTGGGGTCTATTCCGAATTTTACTTTCTTAGCTTTGCTAATATCTGACCCCTGTGGAAAAATTTCAATCATGACATGTGCTTTATGAGAGCACACAAGAGTACTCTCAGGTTATAAATAATAATATGAATACTCTGTTTCCATTTTGAATGGTTTATCTGTTATACGAAACATTCTGAATAATGTTTCAACTTTTGAAGCGGAAGCAGGAATCGAACCTGTCACTCCTTTCGGTACGAGGTTATGAGTCTCGTTGGGCATCACCACCAGCCCTCATTTCCGCAATATTTGACCCGCCCTGTGGGTACGACCCACATTCCAAAGCTAATGAGGCTAAGGACCTGCTCATTACAGTGACGGAATTTGTAGCGATGGAGAGACTCGAACTCTCAACCTGACCCTTATGAGGAGCCCGTGCAAACCAGTTACACCACATCGCCATATGATGGGATATAGCTCCCATCAAGCTTTTTATTCTTTGTCTGGATACTTAGCATCCATAGCTTCGATCAATTCATATGGACTTCCACGCTCAACTAATTGAATGTTCTTGAATCCATTTTCTTCTGTGATCAAAGATTCTTTTTCAGATACAGAACCTTTATATTTCTTTCCATAGCTGCCAGTTGTTTTTTTCGTAGCTGGGTCAATATCTCCCCAACCGCTACGAACCTCACCAATAGGCTCTATGTAATACTTTCTTCCTGTACGCATTGAAAATACAATGTGTCTTCCTGTGTGTTCAGAATTTACTAAAAAGTTTCTGATCAATTCATTTGTTACCCCTTTTTCATAACTCTCATTTTTATTTGTTATTAATTAACGCAGCTATTTAGCCACTCTTTTAACCTTCTTTTACATCTTATTCTATTGATGTTGTTCGCCCTTTTGAAGATGGCATTGACCTTACGTTCAATCCTCTTGTCTTCTTCGGACATCTTAGTCAATCTCATTTCAAATATTGTTTAGTTCATTTCGCTACTATTCTTGTGCAGTACCTGGGATTCGAACCCAAAACCTTCTGAGTGGAAGTCAGACGCTCTTGCCAATTGGAGCTACTACTGCATTTGTGGGTGTGGGAGGAATTAAACCCAAGTGATTTTAACGCTTTGTACTTCTTCGTTAACACTCGCCTACTTTGCTCCTGAATTGACTAATGTACACTCGTCAAGACTATCACGTTTCAACCCTTAGTTGCTATAACACCAGCCTCAACGCTGGCTCGGTTCATCTCACCGAAAGCACACCCATATGTTTTGAGCGGATGATGGGGCTCAAACCCACAACCCTTAGCTTGGAAGGCTAACGCTCTATCAATTGAGCTACATCCGCAAATAAATTAGGGAAAGTCAGAGAGAGCTTATAATCACTGCCCATTGAGCAACGATAGGAGTCGAACCTATACTAACCGAAGTAACTCTCTCTTCGCCACTAATTTGTGCAGTATACAGGGCTCGAACCTGCCACCTTCTGATTGGCAACCAGACGCTCTTCCTACGCTGAGCTAATACTGCATAACAGGGACTTTTTATACACCCGCCCCTGATAGTTAGGTGTCTTTAATTATTGGGTTTCTTTTTGTTTTTTTCTTGTGCGATCTTAAGCCTTGTTGCAAAGTCCATATAGGACATTAGCCGCTTAATATCTTTGAAGGCATCGCTTTGATGCTTCGTTTTTCTTTTTTTTTTCATCTTCCTCTTCATCTCTCTGCTTTAATTGTCGGGTATGCAGGGGTCGAACCTGCCGCCTCTTGCTCCCAAAGCAAGCGTCACTCCCCGTGACTGATACCCGATTTAAAATAAACAATATGTCAATGAACTTATGTTCTTGTCGGGTAAGCCAGACTCGAACTGACATTTTCCAAGTCCCAAACTTGGTGGACTAACCATTCTCCCATTACCCGTTTTGTCTAATTAAAAGTTTTTGAAAAACGAAATTCAAAACTATTTATATTAAACATAAATTATGAAACCTCTTTTTACAAAAGAAGAATTTAATTCTGCTAAATCTAATGACTATTTACAGTGTGAATGCTATGTATGCAAAAAATCATTTGGTCAATTGAAAAAACATATAAAATCCAAATACAATAAAAATAAGTTCTGCTCTAAAGAATGTTATTCAACACACAGAAGTTATAAATTAAAAGTAAAGTGCTCTAATTGTGAAAATGAATTTGATAAAACTCCTTCTGAAATATCAAAATCAAAATCTGGAAACCATTTTTGCTCTAAATCTTGCTCCACAACATATAACAATAAAAACAAAACTCACGGCACCAGACGTTCAAAACTTGAGCGTTGGCTTGAGGAGGAACTTACTGCTATCTACCCAAAACTTGAAGTGCATTACAACAAAAAAGATGCAATAAACTCCGAGCTGGACATATACATCCCAAGCCTTAATCTTGCTGTTGAGCTTAATGGTATATTTCATTATGAGCCTATATTTGGAGAAGATAAACTTCGTCAAATACAAAATAACGACCAAAGAAAATTCCAAGCCTGCCTCGAAGAGGGAATAGAACTTGCCATTGTCGATGCGTCTCAACTCAAATACTTTAAACCAAAAAAGGCTCAAAAATACTTAAATATCATCACTGATATAATAGACAATAAATCAAAGAACGTGCTGAAATCTTAGTCACCAATCAAGGTGTGCAGCAGTCACTACGTGCAAGTGTTTCAACATCGACTGCCTCTGGTAGGTAGGATTCGAACCTACGGAGGACACGACCTGTGCGCCCTCATCCGATTCCAAGTCGGATAGCTTCAACCGCTCGCTCACTACCAGTTTTGAGTTTTACGTTCTCCAACGCTGGATTTTAGAATTAACTTCACAGACCAGTTACTGCTTGGTGGAGCCTATCGGAGTCGAACCGATGACCTCTTCCGTGCAAGGGAAGCGCTCTAGCCAGCTGAGCTAAGGCCCCAATTTGTGAGAGTAGTAGGATTCGAACCTACACGCCCGAAGGCCACGGGGTTACAGCCCGCTAAGCGACCAGTTGCTTAATACTCCCAGGTCTTATGTTGGCAGGGAGGGATTCGAACCCCCGAACTCCGAAGAGAGCAGATTTACAGTCTGCCGCCTTTAACCACTCGGCCACCTACCAATTTATGTGGAGATGGTGGGAATTGAACCCACGAACTTCTACTTGCAAAGCAGGTGCATTGGCCAACGCATGCTTCACCCCCATTCGATAGGCACCAAGTAGCTTGCAAGCAGCGGCTACCTGAATACCTATTTCAATTTCAATATTTCAAAGTACTTTTGATTCCTTATCCTCTTTTTCTTCTTAATCCTATTCTCAAAATCTTTGAGAAGAGGCTTAGGAATCTGGATGTTCCTCTTTTGGAACTCTCCTAATATTTCTTCTTTAGTAAATGTCCAGTCAACGATTCCATCGCTCCACTGATCTACCCAGAGTCCCCAGCTCTTCTTTCCTTGTACTACAGCTTCCACTATATTTGGATGCCTTGTTACAATTGTATCTAGCCTTTTGATCTCCCCATTCTCAAGTTTTCTGAAGGTAAACTTCCCTTCATCTCCATCTGGGTCGAACCTGACATCTGTTCCTGAGCCAGCAAATGTTAAAATACCACTTCTGTAACTCGTTAGGAAGAATGTAAAAATCTCGTTAAAATTGTCGGAGTATTTTCTCAATCTCCTATGCTTTCTACTTCCGATCTTACTCTTCCTTTTCTCGATCTTGGTTAGCTTATCATGGCTCCCAAGCTCATCTCTCCTTTCCTTTTCATTTTTCTAAATTTATAAAATTCTTGCGGTCCTGACGGGACTCGAACCCGCAACCTTCCGATAGACAGTCGGTTATCCTACCAATTGGACGACAGGACCTTTTGCGGAGCACATGGGGGTCGAACCCACAATCTCTGCCGTGACAGGGCAGCATGTTACCAACAACACTTCTACTCCAAAATAGTCGAGGGAGCAGGATTCGAACCTACAACACAGGGGTTCCTAATACCGAAGTAACTCTGTATTCTTTACCACTCATAAGAGGGAAACCCAGAAAGAGTACATTTACCCCGCTCTACCAGTTGGCGTACCCCTCGATTTTAAATATCATTATGTCAATTTCTTTCCTTTCGGAGGACTTAAGTAACTTTTTACAAAAGTCCATAAACAAAAAAAAGCTCGGTTCTTTTCGGAACCGAGCTTTAAACTATTTGTTTTAATATCTTATCAAACTTTCAGTTTATGCATAACGATTCCGTTCATGCTGCAATCATAATCCGCAGCAGGAGCACCAGCGTTCCCCATCGGGTTAACCGCTCTGTTATCGTTATATGTATAAACTTTTTCCATTTGAATTTGTTTCTTTATTTTAAATAGCAAAAAAATTTCTTTTTCCTTGCTAACTTCTACGCAAATGTACAAAAAAATGTTTCAACAATCCAAGACTTTTTTAAAAAAATTTTTAAATAAAATTTTAATACACTGATTACCAGGCGTTTATCTCACGAAAAAATTTTTCAAAGTTTTTCTCATCATCTTCAGAATATCCAAATCTTTCTCTATTAATCTTTACAGAATCTTTAATATCACCAGCTTTATATCTAAGTGTAGACGCTTTCCAGTCACATAACATTTCTATTACATCAAGTGGTTGCATATCTCTAAATCCATTCTTATGGTGCTGTGGGTGATGTGAATTTTTCTTATAATGATGATCAAGAGCGCCTTCTAAATCTTTAAGACTCTTGTTATAATCCACAGAGTTATACTCTAGCTTTTTCGTATCTCCAGCTGCAGCAAAGTGAGGAGCCTCATTTTTGCTGTATTTTGAGAAGTCGTGAACCCAAGCTCTCCTGAGTAGTTTGAAACATGTCCTCAACATAAACTTCATCACTTGAAGCTTATGCTTTGTCGTTTTCCAGTTTTCTTTTATTACTGACCATTTCATTTTCTTGTAACTTTTCCTCTTTGTTGATATTCCATAAGACCCATTCTCTCTGGAGTCGTTGTAATACTAAAATCTTGATGGGCTGTAAAGTTAGGACTGCATTTTTTTGAGATCATTATTGATCTGGCAAAACTTTTTAATGTTTCTATATCCTTATACTTAACTCCAGCCATATACCAAATATAAAAAAAAATAAGGTGCCACACAATTAAGGCGACACCCAATTAAATCTAAACTAACAATTTATATACCCCAGTTAGAGGAGGGGCCAAATGCCAAGACTAAAATGTAATCGAGGCAAATATGTTCATCGGTGCCTGTTGGACACCAGGTGATATATTTCTGTAGTTCGGATTAACGTGAAACTTCACGTCTAGTAATAATGGAAGTGCTTCAGTTTTAATCTCTCTACTCCACTGAATGCCTACTGTAGTAAATCCAGCAGCATCATAGAAGTTTACTATACTTGGCCCAGTTAACCCTGCTAAGATCACAGAAAAGTCTTTATTAACTTTATATATGCCTTCAAGGTATACTCCAGCCCAATAGTCTCCAGTTACTTTTAAGTTAGTGTTATAAAAGTTGTGGGCAGCTAATACCGAGAATTTATCATTTGTATATGAAACCTGAGCTTCATAATAATGACCATTCATTGTATCAGATGATGTCTGGAAGAAGTAATTATGATTTCCGTACTTACTAAAGAAATAATAGTCGTGTATTCCGATCTTGAACCCACGGTTCTCATAAGATATTGAGAAATCATGAGTGGTTCCATAATTATATACACCATTTCCTCCAATTTCAGCGAAGAAATCAACTATTAAGCCTTTATATGTAAAACCAGCATATGGCTGGATAGATGGACCTGCTCCAAAATTTACTCCACGAGCATAGTTTCTTGATGCTATAATTCCACCAGCATAAAATTCAATCCCTTCTTTTACTGTGTCGGTTGGCTCCACATCTATTGTATCAATTTCTGTATAAGAATTTGAATACGCTGGTAGACATACAGCTAAAATAGATATTAATAAAACTAATTTTTTCATAATTAAGCGTTTTGTTTAGATAAAGAAGTAATGTAGTTGTTAAAGAAAAAGTCTTGATGATCACTAAAGTCTTTAAACCCTGCCTTAAGCTCACGCATAACTAGCTCACAAAGCTCGTAATCTCTGCTACCAACATAGTCAACTATCATCTGAGCTGCATCAATAGCGTAGTTTGCATGTGCATCCTCGACTGGACCATGAACTTCAACCCAGCTAAACGCATTGATTCCCTCAGTCATTTCTTGAGCTTCCATCCAAGCTGTAAGAGCTGGGTGCGTTTCTTTCATCTTATCAGCTAATATGCCAAATTCGTATGAAGCCACTTTTTCTGAGCCGATATGAAAACCAAGCTGACGCACAAGGTCTAAGAACTCAGATTCTTGCTGAACCCCATAAGACATTCTAACTTCAGTGAGAACCGAATTCATCATAGGATGAAGCTTTCTGCTGGATATATCAGCATCATAAAACTCATACATCTTGTTAAGAGTGAACCAAGCCATTGTCTTATGCTCAATTCTTTGATCTTCATCTTTGCAGTTTTCATCAGCATACTCATCTTCAGCAGCTGCGAATATAAGACCAGCCACCTTATGACCCATTGTCTTAAAGAAAATGTCTTCAGTAGTTCCTGGCTCATAAATACCATAGTTCAACCCAAGGTGGAATCTGCTGGCAAGATTTACTACACATCCTGCAAATACACCGTTCCAGTGTATGTAGTTTGAAAAGAAATCAAGTATTTGATCTTGATCTCCAGAAAGTATTCTGTCAATACCCTTATCAAGGCTAGTTCTCTTAGCGCTAACAAAGTCTTCGCCAAGAAGTAAATCTTTTACGTTTGTCATGATTTTTATTTTGAGTTCTTTTCTGCATCAACTTTCATCATAAGGTCCTCTACCTTATGAACAAGCTCTGTAAACTTAGGGTCTCTTTTAATACCCTTTCTCTCAAAAGGAAGTTCAGATGCAACATTAACATGGTGAACTATCTTACTCGGTGCATGAGACATTATGTAAATGTCATCAGCTAGATAGACAGCCTCTTGAATATCATGCGTTACAAGGATGATCGTTGGCTGAAGGTCTTCCCATAGCTCAACAAGCATATCTTGCATTGCAAGCCTTGTAGGAACGTCTAGAGCACCAAATGGCTCATCCATAAGAAGGATGTCTGGAGTTGACAGAAGACTTCGTGCAATAGCTACTCTTTGAAGCTGACCTCCAGATAGAGTAGGGTACTGAGCATACTTGCCTTCGTGACCCTCTAATCCAACCTTTCTGATCATATCCATTGCTCTCTTCTTCATCTCTTTTCTTGAGATGTACTCTTTCTTTTCTTTTCCAAATAATGGACGAAGTTGGTTTATAACCCAATCAGTCCATGTATTTGTAACTTCAAGACCATAATACACATTCTTATGAACGCTTCTCCAAGGAAATGAAGAGTACTTTTGGAACACCATTCCTACATGATCTTCTGCCTTTCTCTCTCTTCCGTTAATTAGAATATCTCCAGAAGTAGGTTCTTGAAGTCCTGCGACATATCTCAATAGAGTTGACTTACCACATCCAGAAGGGCCAAGTATTACCTTAAACGTTCCTTTTCCTGCGCTTTTCTCTGTTAAGAAGTCAAGGTCTTTTATGATCTCTTTATCTCCATAGTTCTGACAGATACCTTTAAGCTCAACAACATCTGGAGCTTCTGGGTCATTATATACACTGTATAGTGTATCATCGTTAGAAGATTTTTGAACGTTATTCTCCTGGGAGGAAGTTGATTCATCACCATTCTTTCCAAAGTATTTTTTAAATATAGACATAACTAATGCTTATTTGCGTATTTGTGTGGGAAAATCAATCTATCAAGCCACTTGAATAAGAAGTCTTGAACAATTCCTATAAAGACAATTAGAAACAATATTGCAAACACCTTATCAATTCTACTCTGTCTGGCAGCTGTATGAATCATCACACCAAGGCCACCCTGATTGTTAATAAGCTCCGCAATTACAATATAAGTCCATGAGATTGCAACTATCACTCTAATATCATCAAATACTTTGCTAAATACTGAAGGTATGAATACGGTTCTAATAGTTTGCCATTTAGAGGCACCCATAGTCTTTGCTGTTTGCATATATACTTTTTGCACATCATCAATCCTCTGGACAACAATAGGCAACAAGTAAACAAATATACCGAATGCAAGGAAGTTTACCTTAACACCCTCTTCAATTCCATACCAGATAATAAATATACCAGTAGTCGCTGCAAGAGGAATAAACCTGATCGCATCAACGTATCTAGCAAAAAGTGCTCTGAATAATGGGAATAGACCGATCACAAACCCTATTGGCAAAGCATAAAGTATTGCCTTATAATATCCGTGAAAGTTTCTTACTATAGAAGTGTATGTGTTTCCAGTTAAGAAATCATTGCTGTACATCTCCTGGAATGCTCCAAGAACAGACTTTGGTGTCGGCATTAATGCTTGCATTTCTTCGTTCCCACTGGTAATTGCATGCCAACCAAGAACTATTAAAAGAAACCCCATTAAGCCTATAACTATGGCTTGAGTCTTGGATAATTGCCCTCTAAGTTCAAACATATTCTTAGCGAAGGACCTTGTTTTATTCCAAAAAGCTTTCATAAAATTAAATTATTGAGATTAAAAAAGCGGGTATTGTTAAGTGACCCGCTTTTTAAAATGTTTCTGATATTAGTCTGTGATCAACTCGAAGTCAGTTCTTCTGTACTCCTCGCTTGAACCTGCAACACCATCATCAATGGCATGCTTAGGTCCGTTACCCACTACGATGAATCGGTTTCTATCGAATCCATATTCACTTACAAGATAATCAACTACAGAATTAGCACGCTTCTTAGAAAGCTTAGTATTGAAGCCGTAGCTTCCAGTGTTATCTGTGTTACCTGATACACGAATGCGTGCTGATGTATTGATCTTAGCGATGTCTACGAACTCTTGATCTACAATGTACTTAGCATTCTCAGTAAGCTCATAGCTTGATGTTGGGAAGTTGATGCTGGCACTCTTAGTAGAGATTGCCTGAACTTTTTCCTCATCATACATTTCCTTTGTAGGAGCTGTAAATGTCTTAGCATCTTCAGACCTGTGGTTAGGTCCGCTTAAGCTAACCATGTTCACAATATCATCTGTTGCTACTTGTCTCCAATTCTTAGTCTTGCTTACATACCCAAGGTTATCATATTCATGAGTCATCTTAGTAAACAATTCCTCTCCAGTTACACCGTTATAATCACCATCTATTCCAAAGAAGTCCATGTTATCTCCGTATGTAGCAAGTCGAACGTTCTTAATTGCATCATAACAGAAGTCATAAGGCTGATCAAGACCTTCTTCAAGAATCTTAGCAGCTTCCTTATGAGCAGTCTCGCTGTTGTTAATCTCAGCTGCACCTTTCATCCAGCCCTCGAATAACCAAGCTAACTCTTGCTTATGATTTTCAATATACTCTTCCTTAGCAATAAATACATCGGCAATGATGTGTGTAGCTGTCTTTGTAGATGTCAAAACCTTAGAGCCTTTAACTTTTTCTACACAATCTGCATCGTCTGGAGACCAAACAACAGCAGCATCTACGTTACCACTCTTAAAGTAAGCAGCAGCATCCATAGCATTAGGAGCTTCAACAATTTCTACATCATCGTAGCTAATGTCACCTTGCTCCAGTGTATTAATAAGGAAAGTGTGTGATGGTGTCATAAAGGCTACAGCTATTTTCTTACCCTTAAGGTCAGAAACTGTATTAATTCCCTTACGCACTACAATAGCATCTCCACCTCTCGACCAGTCTGCCTGGAATACGATTTTTGGGTCACCTGGAAGGTCTGCAGCTTCACATGGAAATGCGTCTACAGTGTTCCAAACTAAGTCGATCTCACCAGCCTTGAAGGCGTCTCTCGACTCTTGGTAGTCGTCAAGTACTACGAAGTCTACAAGCAACTTGTGATCTTCATAAAATTTTGACTTGTCACGGTTAGCTTTAAAGCCTCCGTTCCAGTATTGTCCACCAGCGTAACCGCCCCATGTAACAACACCGATTTTAATTAATGCCTCATCTTCTTCGACATCAGCAGTGGCTACGCCATCTTCCTGCCCAGTATTGGTGATGTCTCCACCGAAGTAATAGAAGCCTCCGAAAACCCCTGCGGCTAACAAGAAAGCAATAATAAGCTTTCCTGAAGTTTTCATTTTTCGTCTTGGTCCTTTCATAACATTTGTTTTTTTTAATTATTAGTTATTAGATTTAATTCAACTATTATACGGAGAGTAACAGACCAATGTTACATCTCCATACAATTTTTTTATGAAAAGTACTTACTTTTCGCATTATTGTTTGACTGTGTATTGCCTTTAGATTTAGTTCTGGTAACAGCTACCTTCTCTTTATTCTCAGTATACACAGTATTAGATTCAATCGCTTTAACTGGAGAACTGTAGTTCTCTGCATCAAACTTCTTGTCAACTTTATTAGCCCACTCATCAAGAGCTTTAAGACCTTGCTCTTCGAACATAGCGTTCTCTAAGTCAACATTATTCATAAAGTCAGAAGATACATCCATGAAACGCTCCATCTCTCCGATACGCATTCCTATATCATCTATAATATACTCCATTGCCTGGTCGAAGATTAACTTCTTATCTGAGTTACCATTAATAATGTTAACAGCAGACTTCATTACACCATGGCTAGTTCTGATAACCTCACGCTCCTCTTTTCTAATCTCTACCTCATGAGCAATGTCATCGGCCATAATAGCAGAATAGCGCTTCATCTTATCAAGAACCTTATATAACTTCTCAGTCTTAGTCTTCAAGACAGTAAAGCTTTTCATAGCTTTCTTCTCTCTCTCAGCTTTTCTTACATTAAGAGATGTCTGAGCCTTATCACCTTTGTTTCTAGCAGCATTTGCCAGACCCATAAAGTAATTTATTTTCTCATTCCTCTTATCAATTTTCATTTTGATCTTTCTGATCTGACCCTTAAGCGAACCTATCTGGTTCTCCATAGTTCTCATCTTATCATTAAGGTCCTCAAGGTAACCTTCAATAATAGCGATTGGGTCAAGCTGGATAAATAGTCCAGTTGCTTTTCTGATCATGCTTTTGTAAAAATACCAGATAAGAGTCCTAACTCTCTTGTCAAAGAGTAGGTAGGATATTACGAACAATCCGCCACACAATGCTGCAAGGTAATATATGTTCTGCGCCATCTCAATAAGATTAGGCAATATCTGATACAGTCCGTATCCCAAGAACCCTACTACACCTGCAAGGAGTATAGCTCCTGGAATGCCTTCTGGTCTTTGCCAGAAGGACTTTTTTCCTTTAACGTCAATCTTTTTTTGCATCTGTTCTACGCTTTTGTTTCTTCACTTTCAGTTGACTCTACTATAGAGTTACTGATCTTTTCTTTATCGCTTATCATTCCTTCTCTTACAGAAGAAATGGTCTTAACAAAGTTCTTGTGCGTCTGATTAATGTTAATCTCAGCATGAGCCGCTTCTTTGTTTAGCGCTTGAGCTTTCTCTTGATTTTCAGACATCTTATCATTAAGCTCTTGAATCTTCTGAAGAATCTCCTTGTTCTCGTCAATCTTTTCCTGAGCTTGGTTCTTAAGAGCAGTTACGTTTTCAGAAATTTGTTGCTGCATCGCTGCTTCAAAATCCTCTTCCTCCGTCTTAAGTAAACCAAGGTAGAAATCAACTGAATTCAAAATCTTATCAGCAGTAAGAGTTGAATCGACTGCTCTTAAACTAGCAAAAGCAGACTTAAATGCTACTGACTCATCCATACTCGCAACACTTCCCATTCCCTTTAACGCTCTCTTGAGCTCAAGGTAGTCGAGACCTGGCATATCGTTCTCATTGATCAATTGGTTTAGTGCTTCACCAAACTTCTTATCAAACACACCGTCACCAGTCGTGTTTAAGTCAAGGTTATCAGCTAAATTATCATCTGAGACACCTTCAGCTGGCGCATCACCAGAAGTGTTAGATACATTTATATCTTCAGCAGTTTCAGCTGCACCTTCATTTACATTCTGTTTTTGATCTTCTCCTTCAGTTTCGAAGAACAAGTTTTTAAAAAAGTTTCCCATTTTATTTGTTTTTATTTGTTAGTTTAAATTTAAAGCACAAAAAAAGCTAAAATCTGTGACATACACAAACTTTAGCTTATAATTCTTTGTTTACAATGATAGCATCTTCAACGTTGCTACCTAAGTATAACTTACAGGAATCGTTCTCTACGACTACCTTCATAACCACTCTAACTTGAGTTGCATTAATATTAGCCTTATAGTATAAAGTTGAGATTTCATCTTTATCATTAACAGCTTTTTTAAGAACACCAAGGTCATATCCAAACTCCATATTTTTATAATAGTCAATAATTTTTTCCTCACCATGTCTCTCAATACTTTCATCAGAAGTAAAATCAAGCATCATATCATAATCTCCTAAATCATACATCTTTTGAAAGAAGTTTCCAAAGTCACTTCCAGCCATGAACGCTGGATTATAATAATCAAGATCAGCATATTCAGAAGCTTCCACTGGAGTAGAGACTGGATACTCATTATCCATCTTTTTCTGAGTTTCTTTCTCTTCATGTGAAGTCTCTCCACAAGAGACAAACAATAATACCGTGAATATAAATAATAGTTTCTTCATACTTGGTTATACGTAGGTTTTTTCAGAATGTTTCAAAATTAATTAGAAACTTTTGATTTAATGTAATCACTAACACTCTCAACGTACTTATGTATATCAGCGTGGTAGAATCCAACAGAGTTCATGCAGCCACATTCTATAATGTAATAACTCTCTGTTCCATCTTCATCTTTAACTTGTGCAATGTCCATTGCAAAAACATCATGAGGCTGATACTCCTTACACCTTTCCTCTGTAAATTCGATCATATCTTCTGGAATGTCCTCTCCTGACTTTGAAAGTCTAAATCCATTTCTGTACCTAGAGCTCGTTACAACCTTTCCGTTGACGACAAAGTTTCTCCATTCCTTTCCAATATTATAAGCTGGTCCAACAATTATCTTAGAATCTCTGTCTAGATTTACATCGTACTGCATAACTCTATTCATCCAGCTACTTATGTTCTTAAACTTAGCTACCTGACCATCAAATTCTTTTCCATCTCCATCTGGACGGATAAACCAATTTTCATCTGGGACATTATCTTCTTCTAAGAACTCTCCAATAGTAGTTAGTCTTGCCTCAGAATTAAGCATATACTCTCCCCATTGATTGATATAGTTGTTCATTGAGAATGTCTCGTGATCATAAAAAAGACCTATCGGCCTCTCAAGCTTCTGATATATGTTATTCATAAATGTTGTGGAGCCATAATATATGTTTTCATGATCATCGTCAATAGAAAAATGTGGTAATCCACTTGAGAATGGCACAACAATCACTTTTTCGTGATTTATATTCAAATTGTCACACGCCTCTTGAAACTGCTTCCTATCATTCTCAGCAATGAGGTTATCTTGTATTATCCAGCGTACTTTCTTCATTTTAATGCGTAATAAATAAATGACACAATATTGACTATTGTCCTAAGAACAAGGTAAATCAGACTTTGCAAGATCGTCCATAAAATAAAAGAGAAAATAAAAATCATCCACCACTTAGGTTCGAATCCAAGTTTCTCTGTAATTTCTGCCAATGCTTCTACATTCTTTTCGCTATGAAGCGTGGCAGTAAGGCTAATGGAGTCAATGATACTTAGAATTAGAGAAGTTAGTAGCATAAGACTTATAAGGTCTACAATATACCTTATAAAAGAAGCAACTACAAATGCACGAATCTTTCCCCAGGTAGATAGCTCACCAAACTTCTTTCCATCATCAGTGAAAGAAATTTCCAAGCTTTCTCCACCATCTTCTCCCTTAAGGAGCCCTAGTGTTGATCGCTCTACGAATATGTGTCTAAAAACCCCCATTACTTAACTGTTACGTTTTTCCTCCAGAAATCTACTGATCTATCGTACTTATCCTTGATTTCCTTTATCTCTGATTTGTACTTAGCCATAGCCTCCTTATACTCCAACATAGCCATGTCATATATCGCTTCTTCATCATAATCAAAATGATTTGGCTCAACAGGCATCTCTGGATATTTCATACCACTTCCACCAAACTCTATTGGCATGTAGTTTCGGAACATTGTCTCTGGCTTCATTGGCTCTTCATAGTATGACATCTGACCTAGTATAGCAACAGCACCCCAATCAGCTTCAAATGGAACTGGTGGTTCAGCGCCTATAGTATCAATATCATCAGACGCTAACTTCTTTTGATAGTCGGCCTCAGCTTCTTTGTTGATTTGCTCCTTACTGTAAAGCACAACAACAAGATACTCAGCCTGAGGCTTGCTTACTCCAGGAGGAAGTTCAAGCCATCTAGAAAATACGGAAAACTCCCCTTCTCTTCTGGCAGAATAATCTGCTCTTATAAAAGAATAGTTTGCCTCTGTAATTGGAAGGGTTCCAGTCTTAGCGTCAGTGAAATTCTTTATCACAAGCAATTTGCAAAATGGAGCATATCCATCAAGTATATTTACTCTAAGAATATTCTTCTCTCGATCAATCCACCTTTCTTCTGGCTTTTCAAAATATTGCTTAGAAAATATGTTGAGATATTGCTCAAAATCTTTAGGTTCTAAATTTAGAACCTTTGTTCCGCCAAACTCTGGGTCGAAGTGTCTAAGTACGAAATCAGTTAGCCTGATCTCTCCTAATTGTTGTGTCTGTTCTTTCATGACGCAAATTTACTTAATAAAAAAAGGGCAACCAAATTAATGATTCCCCTTTTATACGTCATAAAACTTCAAATGTTTCAAAGAAACAAATTAGTGAATAAAGTAAACTGAGCCTTTTTCTTCATCACACGTTAAATATTGAGGTGCTCTAAAAAGGTTAGGACCATGATGGTGAGTGTCTGCTGACACAAATAGCTCCACTACCTCATTTTTGGTGTTTTGCACTCTACAGTACCATCCGTCTCTAAGCTTTTTAGCATCCTCTAAAGCTTCTAGTTGATAATTAAATCCCCTTTCACATTCATAGAAGGTTTCACCCTTCTTAATGTTAGCAATTTCTAGGTAGTAATCTACCCAGTTTTCTCCCAAGTCGCATTCGCCTGGTTTTATAAAATCTGTTTTTTCCATAGCTGAAAAATTTAGTAAATTTCAAAGAACATGTGTTTCGCTTAACACATATATAAATAGTCAACTAAAACAGAAAAAGGGGTAAAAACGCTGAATGTTAATAAAAAAATGGCACTTTTTTTAGTGCCATTTTGTCTCTTGTAAGTTATTGATTTTCAGCTGTTTATAGAGATTCTATCGAGGCATGGTTTTTGCTTGTCAGGAGTTCGTTGTAAAGAATGACTTGATTGGTCATAACAAACTTTATGTTCTCGTAAATAGACTCTTGATCTGCAAATGTTCTCCTTGCTGACTTAAGCATAGGGTTGGTAAACTGCTGAGTTTCTAATAGATATTCCCTTTGCTTTTCTAGCCTAAACCCACCAACCATTGTCATTAAATTATGAACTCTATCAAACCCTTTTGCTAGAGATGCTATTGGACATGTTGCAAGGTTTGCATAGTAAACTTCATTAGGAATCTTCCTTTCCTTAATCACCTTAGACATAAGCATTGTTGCAGATGCAACTCTGGCTCCAAACTTATCCTCTAACTCTTGGTAGGATACATCATAATCTTCCATTACATCGTGCAAAAATATCACACAAATTGTTTCCTCTGGATAAAGCATTTGATCACACATTGTTCGTGCATAATTAGCTTGGCTCACTTGATGGGAGAACTCTGGTTGACCATCCTTTCGGACCCCAGTATGAAGGTTCTCTGCAAAATCCATTGCTTTAACTGCGTTGGTATACCCTCTTCCTAACAGAAAATATCTGATAGCTATCTTCTGCTTTTCGTAATCTTGCTTGATCATATATCTTTATTTTTATGAGTTTCTATAATTAGGGTGTTTATTTTAAAATATTCATCTCTGGATTAAACCTCTTAATCAACATCATCTCAACAGCATCTGCATAGTCTTTTTTAATTTCAGAATAACTAAAAAACTTAAATCTTTTTCTCCTTTCTACAAGCCTTTCTAAATCATGTTTACTTAGATATTCAGATGGACTTTGAAAACAGTGAACATTTAACCTCTGTCTTATAGAAGTTATTGATTTTCCGATGTATATAAGATTTTCATTTTCATCATAAAAAAAATATACACCAACCTTTTTGTTATCAACCTTCTCCCAAGCCTCATCAATAGTCATTATTCCAGACCAATTATCAATAGTATATTTTATTTGAATGCCTTTCATCTGTCTTTATTGTTTAAATATTCATATCCATACCAACCATACTTATTATAGTCAACAAGTGTTGATGGCTTCCAGTTCTTTGTCCAATGCTCATCGGTCTTTACATGACCAGGACGAACAAGTTTAAATAGGTTGTTGAACTCATTATCCTGAACATCAAGTATTCCAGCATTTCTACTCTCGTATCCTTCGATATTCCTGATCACAAATCCTTCTGAGGTATCTTCTCCAGTCGTAGGGTCGAAACCTCCAAGTAGTCCAGGAGTATTGATGCTTTCTTCCCACTTCATCCCAAGATTTAGCTCAAACCAATCTGCAAGAACCTTATTCTCATCCTGATCTTCCTTTCCCTTATAGAAATCCTTAAGAGAAGTCTTAACTGTAATTTCTGGAACTGTTGGAAAATCAAACATTGCCGCATAGAACTTAACCTCTTCCCAGGAAAGCCATTTACCTTTCTCTCTGGCAGCAAAAACATAGTAATATGATTCAAGATTTTTATAGGCAACAGAGTGTATGCCATACATATTCTCACCAAATAGCTCAAGACTTCCAAGATCATGCTTTATAAGCTCCCATCTTTCACGCATTGGCTTATCCCAAGGGTGCGCTGTTGGTGCCACATGGCTCCTGGCATATACCCCAGACTCTTTAAAGCAGTTATTCTGACCATCAAGCTTCTCTGTCATTACAAGACCTGGCATATTAGCAAAAGCCTCAACGTAACCATTAGGCATGAAGCGATCATCAGAAGTAGTTCCAAGCGAAATCTGAGCATGCAAGCATCTACCATATTTATCTGACTGACTCATTTGAGTTTCTTTTTAATCTTACAAAGGTCTAAATATACTTCTCCAAGCTCATCAATATAATCTTGATGGTAACCTTCATGACCAGGTGTATCTGGGTCTAAGAATTCCCTCAAATCTTTAATTGAATCTGAAATGTTATCTCTAACTTTTTCAATTTTTTCATCAGCTGTTGTAGTAACTCCCATTTGCTTTTTCTTTGTTATACGCAAATTTAATAAAAATGTTTTGCCTGATCTACTTTTTAACAGCTTTTCTTGAGGCTGGTCTCTTTGGGTCCCAGTGCTTTGGCATATACTTAGGTTTAGCATGTTTAAGAAAGTGAGCTCTCCACATTTCAACAAATTCTTGAATTGCTTGATCTCCCTGTAGCAATAACTTCTCAACAACGATCTCTCCATGACTCTTCACTTTCTTTGCTTCAGAGTATGGAATTTCAGATAATTTGTCGATCATTTGCTTGGTAACTCTTTGCTTGCCATTGTATTTCTTTATAGTTTTCTTAAGATCATCAATTCTTTCCTTAGGCATTTGATCACTGTTATCCTTAAGAGCTTTTGCCGCCTTTATTGCATAGAACATGTCGTGATCTACATCTGTAGTTCCATCAAGAGGTGCGTTATATTTATTGGCGATTTCTTCCTTTAGCTTATCCGCTTCTCTTTCATATTCATAATGCTTATCAGCAATGATAGGTACAATGTCATGCGAATTTGCAGACTTATATTCATCTGGCATATAAGTTCTATAGCAATATGGAGTAATATGATGCTTAGTAAGCTCCTCTAGCCTTTTCTCCCCAGTAATAACACACTTGTTCTCCTTCTTGGCAAGTGAATATTTATCACCTTTGTTGCCTTCATCCTTAGGTTCAAAAAGAAGTTGAACTCTTAAATATTTAGGCTCAATCCCAAGGATTTCCATGAAAAAATTAACTATTCTGTTTGGATGATTTATCCTCTTTGCAATAGGTTCACCAGTATCATCATCCTTTCTATTTAGATACCACTTAGCTTTCTTTTCAACACATAAGAACATTAGATTTCCACTAGGAGAATATACTTTACAATGTCCGTAAATCTTTGTGGTTCTTTTGTTTTCTGGTCCTAATGTAAACCGCATCCAATCTTTAGTAGCGGTCCTTTCAACTTTGTTTTTCTTCTTGAGCTCCTTCTTTGCTTTGTTCATAGTTTAATAATACGCAAAAAAAATGAATACGTTTCAAGGTGTTAAAAACTTTTTACATGAACTTGTCAGCATCTGGAAACTCACGAGGTGCTCCAGAACGTGTTGGATTAACTGAATGCCCTCCTTTTTCTTCATCTGGAAACTGTCTTACTATTCCAGGCTTAGCTCCTGGATTCATGTTTATTGGAAGGTCGATTTCATCAATATCTTCTTTTAGCTTTTTGATCATAACTGGATTGCCTGAAGCCTCTCCCCATATACCAAAGCCAAATGACTTATACCAATCTATTAGACTAAAACCTTTTCTTTGAGATTCGTCAAGATCAACAATAAGTACAATGTATGAACAGTGGCTGCATTCTGTTAAGAAACTTTCCATTAAATCAACCCCATATCCTTCACCCTGATATTCTTCATCAACATTTATGTTCTTAAGTATTCCTACTGGGAAAAGTTCATCATCTTCAATCGTATCAAAGTCTGGCTCCACTCTCTCTTTGGCTACCCAATTTCTTAGGTGTTCTCTATCAAAATGAACTACACCAAAAAAACTTCCCTCTTCAGTATCCATCTGGATTACTTCAGGTTGAGGACTCATAACCTTTTCTACCTCTTCTCTTATTATCTTTCTAATATCCATTACGCTTTTCCTTTATGTATTTTAGAAAGAACTCCAGATTGCATTGGCTCCCCAATTTTTCCGTATAGCCAAGTGGTATCTCCAGCATCAAGCCCCATGAGAGAGGCAATGCTTGGGTCGTTTGCTTGAACCTTATGTCCAGTAATTATCTTAGGAAGCAAGAACTTCTTCATCATAGCTATGCTATCCTGACTCATGTCAACTTGCTTAGTTACATTGTGCTCGATAAATATTCTCTGATTATCATCACCGTAAATGTGATCACAAATAACGAAGCTGCAACCAAACTTTTTGTTAAATTCCTCAAGAAGTTCATTAATCGACTTGTACTTTTCTGTTTCATAACTTGGGCCTCCATCTAACTGATTAAAATCACTCTCCGTTATAACTGGCTCAAAATCAATTTGAATCTTATCGTCATCTCTTAGGTTAATATCCTTAGGATTTGATTCACAGAACAAAAACATCATAAGAGACTTAGTTAAGCTCTCATAAACTCTCTCTCTTCTCTTACTTGGATGTTCCTTACCTTCACCCTCTCTGTACCACCTCCTATTCAACATGTCTGCTTCATAGTTTCTCTTAAGCTCAGCGTGAGAATTTTTTCTCTGGTTTGTGTGCATAACCTTTTTTCCATCCATAGATAGATCAGGAGTTTTATTAACATCAACATCCAGACCCATTTCTTTAGCACTCATTGCTTTGTTGCCAAACGTAAGCCTAGAATTCCTTGAATGCTCTGAGTCTTGAGCTCCAAAACCTTCATCAACTGGTACATTAGGGTTTCCGCTGTACTTATCGCCAGGCTTATAGGTAGTATATGTGTTAATTATTGATTTTACGTTCTTCTCTGGTATTCCCAGTCTCAATGACGCATCTTTATAGTCTTCTTCTGTAATTGCCTCTGGATTGATCGAGCACAACTCTTGTAAAAAGAACTTTTGCCTATCTGTAAAGTCCCACTTCAAGTGATCAAATGTAGAAGGAGCTGATGAAAATAATCCACCAGTTCCAAAAGCCATGCCTACCCCTTCGGATAGTACATTACTTATCTCTTCTGATATTATTTTCCTTAAGTCCATTCTCTCTGGTATTTATTACAAATAAAGTTCCAGTCGGAGTATCCATTGTTTGTTGATTAACTATCTTATCTGTTACTCCACCTTCACTGACATTTCCACTAAGTATGCTTATGAATGATTCTCTAGCTCTATCGTTCTTAATATATTTAGCAAGTGACAGAAGCTCTTTTCTAAGTCTATCATCAAGCATAACAAGATCATATTCTCCAGACTCATAGTCATCAATTCCGCTACCTACTGTTATATCACTAGCATTTACAAAGTTTTCTAAAACTTCATCAGTAATCTCCCAGTCTCCGTATTCAACTTCTGGCATGCCATCCTCATCCTTACCTAAGAATTCCTCTTCTCTATCAGCAAATGGCTCTAAGTCACTCTTTTCAATAGCATCAACATAAAGAACATAGACATTTCCATCTTGACCTTTAAAAAATGCAAATTCATTATCAGCCCACAGTAAATCATAATTTGATTCACTGGCCTTCTGACCTTGCCTTACATTATCATCCTGATTCCATGGAGCATTAGAATCAAACTCAGCTCCCATAGGGTAGTTTTCTTTGAAGATTTTTCTAACCTCCTCTGATATAATCTTTTTAATATTCATTACTTATCTATGTTTACTTCACCTACTCTATTAATCATTTCTGACTTAGCGTCTGGTGACATATTTTTTAAATATAGTTTAATTGCCTGATTAATGTGTTCAATAGCTTCTTTAATATGCATATCAATTTCACTATTTGTCATTTTAAGATTCATTTGACCTTCAAGTTTGTTTACAGATGACTTTGTGTCTTGCATAAAACCAAGACCTGATGAAACCTCTGCCTCAATCTTTTCAATGTGTCTTTCGTAGTCTTCTCTATCGTGATACTCTCTTTCTTCACCTGCATAGTCATAATCATCCTCAAATACCTTAGCAACCTCTTCTTTAATCACTTCATTAAGACTTATAGTCCCAATTCCATCTATTTTCTGAAGCGGCCCCTTTGGCTTTTCTTTATAATACTTGTCGATTACTCCAGCAACTTCTGTTGGAAATCCTATGTAACCAGGAGGTACTCCATGCTCTTTTGAATTGTCAATAGGAAAATCAACTATCCAAAGCTTATTACCAGAAGTATTAGGAGCAATTATAAAAATTTCTCCATCAATAACAATCTGAGCTATAATCCCCGTACTTTCTTGGTGATATATCTTTTTAATCTTAAAAGGAACTCCTTTTCCAGAAAGTGTATTTTCAACTATCCTAAGACCTCCTTTAAAAGAGTATTCTATTTCCTCCTTTTTATCCATAATAAAGCTTTATTGTAAATAGGGGAAAAAATCCTTATATCACCTCATTGCTGACATCATAGAGCTTGTTGTTATGAGCCAAAATACTTTGAACAGAGTTTAGTTTACACCCAGTATCCTTGTAAATAAATGAATCATGATCGTATGGATTGTAGTATATCTCTCTAAAATTAGAAACATCAATATCTCCAGAAGTTTTAGAATAAGAGATCGCCTCTATATATGCATGCACATTCTTTCTCTTTTCTTGGATGACCTTTTGCCTTCCATTTTCATAAATTTTGAATCTGCAGTCTTCAAGAATTACACTACTTGCACGATCTGTAACACGATAGCCTTTCTTTTCCTGTAGATAGGATTGAATTGAGAAATTTCCCTGGTGAAGGTTTCTATATAGTCTGAAAGGCTTCATGAGAAAATATAAAAAAAGCCCTCGAAAAATCGAAGGCTTATTCTAAAATAGCTCCTACGTTTGAGCGGTGTAATCACCTAAGCCTTAGAAGCATTATCTGCACGCCTGGCAGGAATCGAACCTGCAACCTTCGGTTTTGGAGACCGCTACTCTACCTAATTGAGCTACAGACGTGTATTTGC
>Ga0102945_1000123_pt1 | contig 25239 bp, 56 predicted proteins | sample SalPonred_H2O_MG_FD_78207 | JGI IMG/M metagenome (GOLD analysis project Ga0102945, IMG submission 78207) | Salt pond water microbial communities from South San Francisco under conditions of wetland restoration - Salt Pond MetaG R2_restored_H2O_MG ...
AGAATAAAATATTTTTATTATCTTTGTATAAACAACAAAACAACACAATGAAGAAAATAAATAAAATTCTACCAACTATCAGTTTTTTTATTCTATTAACACATTTTGTGATCGGGATCACATCGTGTGAAAGAACTGCACAATCAACTGATAAACCGACAGAAACCCTAACAACAGACACACTCCCGATCAATCAAAGCAACCTCTTTGATAAATATATTGAAAAATCTTACAAACAATCGTTCAGAACAAGTATTATGATACAATTGAACGACATGGGAATACCATCCACACCAAGAGAACGTTCTGTTGTCAACCTAATGCTAAATGATTGGGAATATGGTGATGAAAACTATATTAGAAGAAATAACCGTTACGTAATAACAATCAAACCAATTGAACAAATTGAAACCGGAATGAATCCGGGAAACGGAACACTCGATGTAAAGGTAAGACTAAACAAAAATCCAAACCAATGAAAATAGAACAGTTGAAATCAATGCCCAAAAGAGAACGTATGTCGTTTTTCTTTGATTATTTGAGTAATGGTAAATTAATGAGAAGTGATGTTTTACCACTTATGGAATTCTCAGATGAATTGGAAACACTTGGGTATTGCTGTGAAATAGTTGATCCAATGTTGGGTAAAGAACCTCTATTGAACAAGGCAACTGAATTACACGATGAGATGGATTCTTTCCTACTTCAATGTAAACTAATAATTGAATAGTTGTGCCTAAATTTAAGAAGGGTGATAAACTTATCACAGGAAATGGTACACCATCATTTGAGGTTTTGGAAGTTGGAACACGTACTTACAAATTGAAGCATTTAGAGGATGAATCTGTAAATATTTATAGCATTGAAGTAGTTGAAACCTACTATAATTGTGAAAGAATGATGCGTGATGAAAAATTGAAAGAAATTCTTAAACATGATGGGTGATAGATAAAAAAGACATATACATAGGAAATGTCCTCTACGATGACCATCTTGATGAATATGGCATAATCGTGTATGTCTACTCAAATCCCAAGCAAATTGGAAATTATATAATATACACTATAGAAACAAACCAAATGTTATTCTATGAGCAACTTTACGGACATATCCGAACTGATGATAACATTAAAACAGTAACCCAACTTATCTCACATTATCAAGGAAATGACATCCTAAGTAAACTAGAATCCCATATAAATAACAATCTCTTCCAAGATGCCGACTGGATAGATGAACACAACAACAATTTGACGAAAATCAAACGCCAAGTTTATATAGAAAATATTATGAAATCAAATGGTACTTAAAGAATGCGAACGACTTGTATGTTTAAACGAGTGGTGTGAACCCCACATCAATGCCCGATTATCAAAGGGTAGAGAATATGTTATAAAGAGAATACCATATTCACCTAGAAATGAATTTACCGTTAAAGAAGACAATGGTAATTGGATACTTCTTGGTATGGAAGAACTTGAATACTACTTTAATATCAAAGAAGTTATCCGAGATAGAAAATTGAAAGAAATATTTAGATAATATGCAAATGAAATTCAAAAAAGGTGATAAAATAATAACCAAAAATAAATATTATGATGAAGCATATCACAAAGGAGAAATATTATACTTGGATGTGATAAGTGAAACATATCAGGTAAAATGGCCAGATTCAAGAAAAGGAGTGGATGAATACCAATCAAGTACAATAGAGGAAAATTATGAATTGGATGTTAAACGCAACAGAAACACATTCATCAAAAATATTTTAAAATGAAGAAAGTAAGTGGTTGGACAATATGTGATCGTTCTGATTCAATACGATCAACTGATATCATATACACTAGGAGAATTGTCAATTTTTGGGCATTCGGCATAACTGAATCTGTGAGAGTCATTGAAATGGCAAACAATCCCACAAATGATATATATGAACTGAATGATGGTGAAGTCGGTCCAGTAGTAATACATAGTAGATTTTTTTGGATGAAAGAACATGCCTATGCCACACCCTTGAATATCCCATGGAGAATTTACAAATTCTTCACACCAATAATAAACAAAACAACATTGGGTAGAATAAGCCACTTTGTTGAAAAATTCCCATTTATTGAAATATACTCAGTAAGACATGTTAGGAAAAAGAAATTAGGGGAAATACTTACAAAATGAAAGACCACATGCCCAAAAATTCACCGAAACAAGGTGATGAATTGAAAGGAATAAATCAATATGAATGTTTAATGGGTTTAGTGAAATCCAGAGGGGTAACAACTATTATAGATGCAGAACCATACTACCACATACTATTATACGATCACATAGGTAATCGGATAGAACCGAAACAAAGGTTGATAATACACATGGACATATGGAAATTCTTTGATGAGAAAGAGTTTCTTAAAAACAAACGCCAAGAAACGTTATATAACTTACTGAAATAAAATAATAATAGAATGGCAACAATAAGAGAAAATCGGCATGAATACGAAAGGGGTCCAGAGTGGATTCTGCTGGCGATCATATTTGGACTGATTGGAATAGGATTCGGACTAGGCTTTCTATGTGGTTGGTTACTCACTTAAAAAATCAACTATGCAGCATACTGACATTAAACTCAAAGTAGGTGATGTATTGGTTTCAAAAACAGACCCACAAAATCGGGTACGGATAATTATTAAACACACAAATAGGCAATTGGGATACAGTGTACAGAGGTTATTGAATGAAAAAGGCACTTCATATCACCACTCAGGCAGAACATACTACACACACAGCAAATTTATTGAGAAATATGATATCCAAAAACACATTAAAGATTCAAGAAAAGTAAAATTGGACAACCTATTATATGGGCAGTGATATATCAATTACCAACATCATAATTGGACAAACTTGGATCTGCTGACATCGTGAAGTCTCCCGTTCTGTTCTATAAGTCCATATTCATGTTTTTATACAAATTTATATATAACTTGGGAATCTATTATTTTTCATTATATTTGTGTGTTGTGAAAATACTTCCAAAAAATGCCATCTTAAAAAAGAAATCCGGTGGGATATATTGTGAGATAATCAGTTACGAAAATAACACATATCTTGTTAAATTATTTGATCATGCCAAGTTTCTTAGTGTTAATTTATATATCGATGAAAATATACTAAGAGAAAAATATAACATAGATGACTATTGGAAAGATCAACGTAATGAAAAATTGGGAAATATTCTTAAATGAAAATTGAAGTAGGTGATGTATTTATTTGTGTAAAAATACCAGAAGATAAATATGCGTATACATATGACATCAAAGTGAATGAAAAATATAAAGTATTATACCACCAAGTATTTATACCGGGAAGGATTGTGTTAAAAGCAAACGATGACACGGTTTTAATATTCTCAGAAATTCCCAGTGACAATAGGTTTCCTTACATAAATGAACATTTTATCCAATTGACAGAAGCACGTAACCAAACAATAACCAATGTATTGAAATCCAATGATGACATCAAATAGTGACGAAAAAATAAATATTCAAGTTGGTGATAGATTAGTGTCACCAAACCGGGCACTTGCCGACCTGATCATAGAAAAGATCGACACTACCCACAAATACGTAACAACTACTAAACTCGATCGCCAAGGAAATATTACCAAAGACAAAGTTGATATAAGTTTCCTTACTTTAATTGATAATGATTATCGGTCATTGAGGGAAATCAGGAACGAGAAAATCAAAAACTTACTCGATGAATGAGGGAAATATAATAATTAAGGTCGGTGATCGGCTAATAGATAGAAATTCTTGTAACATGTGGCTCATCATTGTTGCAGTCAATAGAAGGGGATATGTCGTTCAAAAATGGATGATGGATAAATTCAATAGAAAATTCCCCATTGAGAATGATATAATGTTAATGAAGTGGGTAGATATTTACAAATATTATGATATAGAAGAATTTCAACGGAGAGAAAGGAATCTAAAATTGAACAATATTTTGTAGTTATTCGAAAATATATTATCTTTGTAAGACAAACACAACAAACATGAAAAAGCAAAACAAAAAAGTTACAATCTCAGTATCAAGAACACTTACCGAGTGGATATCAAATGATGGTACTTCATTAAAACTGACCAAGAAAGAACTTACAAAGTTGGTAAGAGATGCAATGGACACGAAGATCAAAGAATTCAATGACCAATCCAAATATATCGTTGAACGCCATGACGTAGCACATTCATTCAACCAATTCGAGGTTGATGACCATGCATTGAATTCTACTTACGATGAAAATGATAAGGATACTTACGCACACTTTGTCCATCATTTCCTAAGAACATACTATAGTGAAAAGGGTCATGGTAAAATGGGTGAAGATTTCTATAACTATGATCCGAACAGTAAGTTACACGAACGAATGATATCGGATAAATTGACGACTTACGAATATTCAATTAGAAATACAATTCTACAACACCTCGTAAGTTCAGACCCTACCGGTCGTGGACCGGGTCACCCACAACATAATAAAAGACTGAGATCATTTAAAACAAATGAACAGGTCAAAGAATTCACAAATTGGATTCTCAATACGGAAATGTTCAAAATAAATGATGTTATAACAGCCCCAAAAAAATTCAGTGATGATGGTTATTTGGTTCGTGCTTGTCGAAACAAGACAGTAGGAATGGCATTGATCAACTGGTTTTTGGAAATGGATAAACTCGAACTTGTCGAATGGTTATTTCAAGAACATAACTTAGACCTCTCCAATGATGTCATTTCTGATATGTCCAATGCCGCCATCATAGTGTACAGATCACATCGTGGAGATATTCACTACACATACAACAATAATGTGTTGCGTAGAAAATATACATATGAGAGAGAATTGAGAGATGATGTTGAACATACATGGGAAACCAAAGAAATGTTCAAATTCGCAGACATCATTGATGTTCTGTCGAAATACAACCCAACTCTGAAATATAAATACGATGGTGAAACCTTCCGTGATGCATATCACTATACAAGTGAAGTTATTTTGGAACACGAACTATCAAAATCCGAAAAGCACGGTACAAGACAATCTGCAGAAGAATTACTTGATCTTATTGAACACCACAGAACAGAAGAACCTATCGATATCAAAGATTGTATGGAACATATGATAAAAACCCTTGGGTAATAATACATCAAATGGAGAAATTGGTAATATCAATACGATTCCGTTATAAGATATGGAATAGGAAAGTAATTTTCAATTCGATAGATTACCAATATGAAATCTTTGAAAATGATTGGGAGTCATTTGACCTTATAAAAAAACGATACACAGAAAGGGGATGGTTCTATCACCAATTTGATGGGATACCCGACGAATACACGACCATGTATATCCGTGACCTCGAAGAATATAAGGAAACATTCCACTCATCCCCAAGTGTTGTTCAGATATATGAAAACTTGAAAAAACACCAAAGAAATAATACATTGAACCAAGTACTTTAGAAAAGACACATGAGAACACAAGAAGTAACCAACACAAAAGACATATACTTGGACAAAGAAATATTCACGGAATTGGCGAAAGTTTCAATTACAACCACCAAAGAGTTAGTAGGACTAATTTATAATCCACCATTCGAAGATTTTAAAGAAATGGAAAAAGTGCAAGTTCGTGAATTTAGTACATTCAATGTAGTAATTGATACATACTACACAGTAAAATGGCACACCGAAAATAATGAGTCATTCGATACATCAATCCTCAAAGAAGATTACGAACGAATCATTCGGAATAAGACACTCCAAAACATACTCAATTAATGAAACAATTGCGTTCACTCGAACCCAATTAAAATACATTTAAACATTTTCAAAACCGATCACTATAAGAAGTGCAATGAATAGTGAAACCGGTAAATTGAAACGTGTGAAAGTAAATTACACAGTTATTGGTAAATATCCCGATGATTTTGAAGATTCTACCAAACCACCATATGAAAAACTTACATTGGTAGATATATCTGAATCCGGAGAAGAAGAGTACCAAAGTGTTTTAGATGAAAGTTCATTTATCAACCAAGAGGGAGCATGCTCCGAACACATATCAAATAATGGCCATGTTGTATTTCTAGCCAAAGATTTAGAAGGCCTTATTACATATTTGAAAATGTACGGCTATACAAAAATGATCCAACAAATATTACAACGCCAAAGAAACAGAAAAATCAAAAATATATTCAAATAATATTAATAATGAATAACGAAATAACTATAAATGGTGATAAATTCACATGGCGTGTATATGAATACTACCCGGTGAACGATTACCGTGGTAATATACCCATAACAGAATTCTACCAAAAAGAAAAGGTCAAAAGAAAAAAATATTACCTGTTCGGTCCGGAAATCGAGAAAACAGAAAATGTTATACAATTCACTGTACAATCAGATATTACCGACCCGGAGTATTCGAAAGAACATATTCGTGAACTTATCGGAGAAGAATATGACAAATGGAAAAAAATAACCAATAGAAAAAGAGAAATTGAAAAAGGTGAGATAATATGAATAATACAACAATACCCATTCCATCAATAGGTGATCAACTCGAATTGAAAATATTGGAGGAAAATGTTCCAAATAATATCAAAAGATCATACGATGTCTTTAAAGTGATGTTAGACCTGCTCGATACAAAAGATGCAAAATTATTAGGTGAAGTTTGTCACCTTGATGAAGATTTCATATCGGTAGGTCTTAGAATCGCCTATCGTTCAAATCCAAATGAAAATTACCAATATGCGTCAAGTGATGAGCCTTCCCTACACAAAATACCGAAAGAATTCATATGGATGACATTCGACCAAGAAAAATGGTTGAAAACTCAAAGAAACCAAAAGTTAGATGGAATACTGTGACAAATGTACCAACCCCAAAACCAGGTGATAAACTGATCGGGTTGATCACAGAAAATATAATATGGAGAGTGGAAGAAATTACATATGAATGCAACCCATCTGGGAAATTAACCGAAACTTACCACGTAACAGTCGATGATCAATTATCATTTAAAATGGGGGGTGTTAAAATAACAAAGGAACGCCTTTGGCACAATTTCGACCGTGAATCCTTTATACGAGAAAAAAGAAAAGAAACCATTGGGGGAATACTTAAATATCTATAAAATATTCCACAAAATGGACAGGTTCTTATCATAAATTATAAAACTGCTAAAAACACCTAAATGCATAACATCAAGGTAAAGTTCCTTATAACAGTTACACCACCATACCACACACCATCATGTGTGAAGATAGAACATAACATAGAATCATATCCGGTAACATCAGAAAAAATTCACAGGAAACGACTCGAACATAACGGGTGTTTTGTAAGTAACCGAGGTGGGTGTATTCAATTCTCGGGAAATAACCTTGATCAAATTGGGTCCTTTATTGAAATGAACAAATATGCTTCCTCCGATCATGTGAAACAATCCATAAGAAATTGGAAGTTGGAAAATATCCTTACTTGATAAAGTTATAAAACTTCCGTATCTTTACATTAACCAGATCATGTTAAATTTTAACAATATAGATAAAGTAACAGTGAAACATTGCTTTCATCATGAATTCTTAGTCCACTCAGATGACATGTTAAGCATAGAAAAAAGATGTGTATATCGGGAAAATGTAGTTTTCGAACATTTCAGTAAAAAAGAGTATGAATCCATAACAAAGAATGTCGGATGTATGTCAAAGTGGATGTCCGTGTCCGAATCAAACATATACCAAAAAACAACATACCATTTGGGCGAAGACCTAGAAGATATGTTGAAATATATGGAAGATGCAAATGAGAAATATGTAACACAGAAAATAAAAAAAGTCATCAGAAATAAAAAACTAAAAGAACTACTCGATGAATAAGGGAAATGTTAAAGTTAAATATTGTTTCATATTAGATCATTCAATGATAAATCGTACAGCAAACATACACTCTTACAAAGAGAATGTAATGGTCGACCATTTCTATCATACACCCCGTCTTTACACACCCCACGAACATTACACCAAATTTATCCATGAAGATAGACTTTACTCGATCTCACGGCATGGGAATTTAACCATATATGGAGAATCCATTGTTGATATCACATCCAAATTAAAGGAATTGGGATACGAACACATATCAATGGAAATGGTAAAATACCTCAGAACAAAAAAACTCAATAATATATTGGACAATGGATAACACAACAAGAAAGACAATATAAATTGAACAACATACTGGACAATGGAACATAAGATAAAAGTAAAATATTGTATAACAACATCAATAAATTATAATAAACCCAATGAGGAAAAGATCACCGGTTATAAAGAGAATATAACTATTGATTATCATCAAGCCCAAAAATGGTATGATGAGTATGTTGTTGAATTCAACTATGTGGTAATCCCAGGTGGAATATTCACCTATATGTATATAGGCGAGGATATCACTGATATTATAAATGGCCTCGAAAAATGGAATAAAGGATCCCTTGCAAAACAATTAAACAAATTCGTTAGAAATGAAAAACTCAAATGCCTGCTAAACTAAGAAAGATATGTTTAAAATTAACAACAATGAAATAAAAGTTAAACACTGCATAACAATATCACTAGAACCAAGTGGACACATATTGAGAAATTACCAAACTGATGTGAAAATTTCACATTATTTCAATCAACAAGAATATGAAACTTACCTTGAATCACACAATTATATTGCAGAACACAGTGAATCTAATATTACCACGATAGTTGGAGAAAATAAACAAGTCATAATAAACGGACTCACATATTGGGTCGGTGAAAAACTATTATCAGATCTCGAACAATTTATTCGAAATAAAAAACTAGAAAATATACTCGACTCATGAACCATGAGATAAAAGTAAAGATCATAATAAGATTAAGATATGTAATGGCCAGATCCCCTTCAATCCCGACCAATCAATACGTCCTTATCAATGATCTCGAAAATTACAAAAGAGGGAAATGATATTTAAGAATGATGTACTCAAATACATAAGAAACCATAAACTCAATAACATATTAAGATGAAAATAAAAAAATACGACCGATTGACCGGATACGATCAAAATATTACAGGTGGTGTGTTAAGAGTGAATGATGACGGTACATACCGAGTGAGAATATATCATGGAGAACCCTGTAGTGCGGATTATAATATAGAACTAGATGAGAGATCTATATGGAATGTGTTCAATAAGAATGTATGGATAAAAGAAAAACGTTACGTGAAACTGAAAAAACTTCTAAAATGAAACAGAAAACGAAATTTAAAAGAGGAGACGAAATAATACAAAAGAATTATATGGGAAACAATGAGTCATTGGATTGCTTTGTAGTTGAAATTGTAAACATTGTAGGTGGCAAATATGCCATCCGAGACCTGTTCAGCCTCTACCATGAATGGTTTGAAATATCAGATGTTGAAAAACATTACCGATTAACCTATAACTTAAAGGCGGAAAAAAGAAACAAAAAACTGAATGATATATTGAAATGAACTCGAATGAAAACTACACAATGGAACTGAAATTCAAAAAAGGTGATAGGATAATGAATGAAGAGGAAAAGACACGTGGTAAACTCAAAACCCTAATATTGAAAGGCGAAATAATAGAATTGATAAAACGAGAAGGAATGCCATCCATATATGTGATAGATTGGGACCATTATCCGGAAGCCACAGAATATTATGCGGCTATCATAGACGAAGAACACACACTCGATGTCCGTGAAATGAGAAAAAAAACCATAGAAAAATTGTTGAAATGAGATTGGAAATAGGTGATGACCTAAAAGACCGTGAAGATAAGCAATGGACACATAGAAACCATCTTAAATAACAATGTCAGAAATATGAAACCAAAATTCAAACCAGGTGATCAGATAATAAGAAAAGGAACTCCCCCATATCCCACACGTAAAGGCAAAATATTAAAAATATACAACGATGGCAAAATGAAATATATTGTTGAATGGAGTGAAGGACTTAGAATAAAAGAATTAAGATTTGTTCATTCCATAGATAGAGATTTCGAATTCGATATAAAAACCATTAGAAATGAAAAACTTGGAAATATATTGACCAATGATAACTAACGTGGAAAATAAATTACCAATAGGTGCAAAGTTGCAAGATAGATCATCTACCAATAGGTATTGTATAATATCAAAACCGGTCATCGGTTCTAAAAATATAGAACCCGGTTATATTATCCATATCTATTATAACAACAAACCCACAACATATGAACCACACTATACCTATATCTCTAATACCGAAATGATCGAAATATATGATGTGGAACGTTTTGTGTCAGAAAAAAGAAACAATAAACTCAAGGAAATACTGAACCAAATATGAAATCCCTCACCAAAGATCCACTATATAAGAAGTTAATAGAACTCTTTGAATCAGATGAAATGAAAATCATAACCATTTCAGTAGAATCCAAAGGCATAGCAATAAAGACACAGAATATACCAAGCCTGAAAATCGATCGATCATTATCAGAATGTGTGGAATTTACAGGTGGTCTTAAATTCAACATAGTAGGAAGAACCAAAGACCAAAGACTGAAGAATTATGAACTCCTCACATACCCGAACAAATCGAATACCGATTGGTTGGATATGATAGGAATCTCAGGGCATATAGGTATCAGTGGTAACTTTATCAATATGTATAATACGGGTGTGATGTTGGAATCTATTCCCAATAGAATATCAAATGAAAATGATATTTCCAATTTGAAAAAAAAAAGAATTACAAAACTATTTACAACACCACTGAAGGAATCACGTAAAAAAACAATAGAAAACCTACTGAAAGATCAAAAGAACCAAAAGAACCAAAAAACCTGAATATATCCTTATGCAACCAAAATTCAAAAAAAGTGATAGAATAAAATGGATGATGTCCATGAATGACCTACACCCATCAAACAGACACCTAGATCCAGTAGACAAAGGTCTAATATTAAATGTTACCCAAGATACTTATCTGATAGATTGGGACGATACATCACAAGTAACCAACTATACAGGCACTCACTATATAACAAACATAGATAGAGAATTCGATCTGGATATACAAGAAATGAGAAACCAAAAACTTAAAAGTATAATGACACACAAATGATAATACCAATTCAAATAAAATTCAAATATGTCTATGTGCCACACGATACAGACATAGCCGACCAAATTATCCCATACCCGGAATTCATATCAATTGAAAAGAATGTAAAAGTTGATACCACATTATGGTTAAAAGCACATAAGATGACACTCGATGAATGTGGATATGTTATCATAGCAAATACTCAACACCCTATTGATGGTACTAATTCCCTATTCATACGTGATATGGGAAAATTTAAAATCGGGGCAATGATCAACAATGATCAAGTTATCAAATACATACGGAACGAAACAATCAAAGAAGTGTTTTCATATAGTTGTGAGATAAGATAATAAGGTAACAAGAATAATATTTTCATTGGACAAACATTATGGAAATCTTCCCATAAGGAAATGCAGGTAATAGATGTGTAGTAGTGGATGTGTAGTAGTGTGGTAATAAGTGGGGTATTGTGGTAGATGTTGTTACGAGTCTTTACAAGAAGAATTGTGGCTTATGTTCAAAACGGGACAATTATCACCATCTGAACCGGTGCCACATCCCAAAGACCCTATGGCATCTGTAACAACATATATCCTACAATTATTTACTCCCCACTATAACATATTCATAAAAATCCCCACAGACCCCCATAAACTCACACGTGTTGAATCTTTTGATATTCCACGACAAGTTATCCCTTAATTCAGAGATAATGCCTTAGAGGGCATCTTTTAGAATCATCTTAATTTGGGTGTGTGTGTGGAGGTCTTTACTGCCGAGTAATTTCTTTAACATCTTATCCCTATGTTTCTTTATATCCAGGTGATAGGAATTTTCTATATGACTATGGGTCTGTGGATTAGAAAATTCTTCGTGGTCCCATCTGACCATATAATACATTTGGTTGATATCTGTGATAGTACCAAAAAGGGATGGTATCTTATTATGGATTATATGATCACCTTTTTTGAATTTCATCTTTATAGGAGAATAGTTTCCATGGTTCTGTTTCTGAGTTCTTTTATAGAAAGGAAATGATCATTTATCGGTGGGTATCCATATTCATTCTTCACATCATTCAGTGTGAAACTATGTCTGTATCCATCATTATCCTCAATAACTATTCTCTGTTCATTGGTGGCAGATATTACCCGATATGTTTCACCTTTGGTGTAATTACCATATTCCAATTCATTTATACATAATATTCTATCACCTTTTTTCGGATAGGTCATTTCGATATATCTTCTTCGAGTATGGATTCCAATTTCATTTTCCTATATTCTTTTACCGAGTACAGGACACCTTCTGATAATTTGGTCTGTAAGGATGTTTTGGAATCCACCTTATATGTTGGTCGATCCCTATCAGATATATGATCGGAATCCATGAATCGTTCTATTATCGTGTAACGATTGCCAAGTATATCATATACTGTTTCTCCTATGTTGAATTCGAATTCCATTCTCATCCTATATAAACTTCTGCCATATCGGATATGGTCTTATTGAGATTAAGGTCATCTATGATATTTTGTATGGTTTGTGTATCACCGGATAACATTATACCGAATGGGTCTGATCTGGAATCGATCACTTGGTTTCCGAATGTCTGTATCTCTATTGATTCGGGGAGGCAGATCTCCAGGTCTTCAATAAGAGATTCATAATCGAATCTTTCACCATTGAAGTAATCGATAATTCTTTCTATGGTTTCAGTTTCTTGATTTTCAAGAAGTTTGATACCTGTTCCTTTGATCACTTTTGTTGATATTCCCATAGTTATTGTATTTCGAAACGATAATCCTTATCATCTTCTTTGGTGATAATTGCCATCAGAGAACTCTTCTGTCGTAGAGTATTCTTTTACCACATCACCGTTATAGTTATATTCTTTTCCTTCCTCGAATAAAACAAATCCTTTGGCACGTTTGTTATTGATGTCCAGTTGTTTGATATCGGTCGGATGGTCTGTGATCATCGGATTCAACTGTCCCAGTTTATTGTTGCAGTATTTCTGATAGACCTTATGGTGATCCTTATCATAGTAACCATATCTCAATGTTACGGTGAATAGTTGGAAAAGGTATCATGACCTTTTGTGAAACATCTTCACGGTATATCTGTCTTTGAATTCCATGGTGTTTGTTTTTTTGAGTTTGTTCTACAAAGATAGGAATGATATTTTAATCTGGAAATGTTGGGGAATCTTCCTGTAAGGAAGTCCAAATGTGGAGGTGGCCTTATTTTTTAATAAGGTAGGTTGGAGTATACTCTTCCGGAAGTCTTTCAATTCCAGGCCCGTGTCACTCACACCTTAACACACCATAAAGGTACGGATTAAAATAATACCATCCAAATATATTTCAACATTTGTATAATGGATGACAAATACAGTGTAACTGATTCCCAAATTGAATATATACTACTATGAAGAAATACTGGCAGTTTATTAAAGAATCAAGAGATACAGAGATATACGAAATTTGTAAGAGGTGTGAGATAGAAAATTACACGATCAATGATGATGGTAGTATAGATGTTGATGGTGATGTTGATATAGGTAGTAAAGGTTTGGAAAGAATACCTATCAAGTTCAGAGAGGTTACCGGGGATTTTTCTTGTTATAAAAATAACTTAACTTCACTTGATGGTTGTCCGAAAATAGTAGGTGGATATTTTAATTGTAGTAATAATAAACTAACATCACTCAAAGGTTGCCCGGACAGAGTGGGTAGGGATTTCATTTGTTCATATAATAACTTAGCCTCACTTGTAGGTGGTCCGGAACGAGTGGGTAGAGGTTTTTATTGTTCCCTTAATAACTTAATTACACTTGAAGGCTTTCCATTATATTTCGACACAGATAAACCGGTTTCCACTATAGACAATCCCATCCACGAGATATACAAACTTTTTGATGATCCTAAGGCAATTGAATTAATGAATGACTATGGGTTGATCAACAGTCAGGATATGGAGGTATCATATACTATACTACAAGAGATATTCGAGGAACTTGGTAAGACACCACCACAGTTTGAAGATATTCGATTAGAACATTATACATTGGTTGAGTAATACAGTGTAACTGATTCAAAAAGTGAATATACATCATACCTCTTACAGATTTTCTGAATTTCATTCGGATATCATTCATCATCGGTGAGTAGGGGTTCAATTGTTTTATTTCTCATCTCTTTTGTACACAGTTCATATGTATCTTCTATCAACCCATGTGTTTCATCTTTGAAACATATCATTCATATATGCAGTCGGTTTTGCAATCAATATGTCACCTATTTTGAATATCATTTCAAGAGGTCGGTTAATATTTTTTTTCGGTGTTCTTTCATATTTATCATGATCCCTTTCAGTGATGGGTATCCCATTTTGGAATAATTTGCAACGGTGAAAAAGTATAATACTCCGGTATCATCTTTTATTTTAACATTATTGTTCAATACATAGACATATGATACCACATACTTTCTTCCTTTGGTGAATGTTCCACTATTGGGTGGTGATACTTTATGATCACTTACACACATTAAAATATCATTGGTCTTAAATTCCATTGTTATATTGTAAGTGGTATTACTTGGAGGGGTTTACAATGATCTTTTCGAGTTTCTTATTACGTATGAATCCGGGAATTTTTTCTCTCAATATCTGTGGACATGTACTATGTTCGAGATATTGTTCCATATCGGTCACGGTCAATACCTTTTGGGTTTCTGAGAATTTTGATCTTATTGGGTTTCCTAGTTCAACACTTTCATCTTGAAATCAACATCCTTCTTAGTTTCAGAATTGATTCTTCTCCGAACCTCCCTCATCTCTTCTTTGAGATGATGGATGAGATGTCTTCTCTGGTCAAGGTTTATATCTGATGGTTTATTCACATCGAATATGGATACTACCCTCATCAATCTTTCCTCATAAGGGAGAGATTTTACCATTTCAATATTTTCTACTGTTAATTCCATAGTGTTTGTTTATTGTTGGTTAAGTCTTTTGGTGATATTCCTAAGGTCTCTGATGACCGTCATCAGTTTTGAATGTCTTTTGATATCCCCACCTTTGAGTTGTCCTCTCATAATCTTGTTATCATCGAATGCCATCATCTCATAACCGAGGATGAAACCACGATCACGTTCATCTGCATACTGGACGAAAGAGTGGTGTTTCACTTCAGTAACCTCTGTTTCGTCATATGTATCATAGATAAGAACCAATTCTTCTTTGATGGGTGGAGTTTCCATGGTTCTTCGGATGATGACAAAGGTTTCATCACCACAGTTACAATTCACTTTCAATCCATCATATGTGATCGTGGAATCCTTTTGTGGGTTGAATTTGAGGGGTCTTGGTTCAACTACATCTATCTTACATACGGTGAAGTCCATATCACCATATGAACTCTTTTGTTCCTTCTGACGTTTCAATATATCATTGAACATTTGGTCTATATCCTTGACTTTCATTTCTGAATAGTTCTGGACCAGTTCATTCAGAAGGTAACCTTCCATGGAACTGTCATATGAATTTTCCTTATCAATTACTGACCGGGCATATTTCTCTATATCTTCGTGCATGATATTATGTGTTTCATTTTATTTGCAATAACAAAGATAAGAAAACTTTCTGATATGGGAATCTTCCTGTAAGGAAGTCCCAATAGTGGGGAGGTTGATCGGTCATAGTTAAATGATATGATCGAGGATTATTTCCAGTTTATTGTTTCTATTTATCCTTTCGAGTTCTGCAATGGGGTTATCCATTATGTGTTTGGGTAAGTTATTTTCGTAACAATGAAAATCTCCACCTACTCTTTCCGGACAACCTTTGAGTGTTGTTAAGTTATTCCTACCACAATGAAAATCTCCACCTACTCTTTCCGGACCACCTTCGAGTGATGTTAAGTTATTATTGTAACAATAAAAATAACCATCTACTTTTTCCGGACAACCTTCAAGTGATGACAATTCATTATCTAAACAATAAAAATTCCCAGTAACCTTTCTAAATTTAACGGGTATTCTTTCCAAACCTCTTTTACTTAAAAAAACATCACCATCCACATCAATAGAACCATCCTCATTGATCATGTAGTTCTTTATCTTATACCTTTTACAAATATTATGTATTTCTTCTTTCATAGTGTTTTAATCAAGGAGTATTTCCAGTTTATTGTTTCTATTTATCCTTTCGAGTTCTGCAATAGGATTATCCATTATGTGTTTGGGTAAGGGATTGTCGTAACAATCAAAACGTCCACCTACTCTTTCCGGACAACCTTTGAGTGTTGTTAAGTTATTTTCATTACAACAAAAATCCCCACCTACTCTTTCCGGACCACCTTCAAGTGATATTAAGTTATTTTCATCACAATAAAAACCCTCACTTACTTCTTTTGGACAACCTTTGAGTGTTGTTAATTTATTTTTATAACAATAAAAACTACCACCCACTGTTTTCGTACTGCCTTCAAGTGATGTTAAGTTATTATATGAGCAATTAAAATGCCCACCTACTGTTTTGGGAAAACCATCAAGTGAGGTCAAGTTATTATGGCTACAATCAAAAAGTCCACCAACTGTTTTCGGACAACCGTTAAGTGAGGTTAATTTATTAGAAGAACAATAGAACGTCCCACCCACTCGTTTTGGACAACCATCAAATGAAGTTAAGTTATTATCACTACAATTAAAATTCCCACCAACTCTTTCAGGGCAACCTTCAAGTGAGGTTAAGTAATTATGGCTACAATAAAAATCCCCAGTAACCTCTCTGAACTTGATAGGTATTCTTTCCGACTCTTTACAACTTAAATTAACCTCACCATCAACATCAATAGAACCATCCCCATTTATAGTGTAGTTCTCTATGCCATACCTTTTACAAATGTTATGTATTTCTTCTTTCATATATAGTGTTTTAACCGAGGATTGTGTTTAGTTTATTGTTTCGGTGGATCTTTTCGAGTTCTGCCTTGGGATTATCTATTATGTGTTTGGGTAAGTTATTACCGTAACAATCAAAATGCCCACCAACTCGTTCCGGACCACCTTCAAGTGATGTTAATTCATTCATACCACAATAAAAAGCCCCACCCACAGTTTCTGGACCACCTACAAGTGAGGTTAAGTTATTAAAACTACAATTGAAATGCCCATCTACTCGTTCCGGACAACCATCAAGTGATGTTAATTTATTTTCACTAAAAGAAAAATGCCCACCTACTCTTTTGGGACTACCTTTAAGTGATGTTAATTTATTATGGCTACAATAAAAATCCCCACCTACTGTTTTGGGACAACCTTCAAGTGAGGTTAATCTATTATTACTGCATTCAAAATACCCACCAACTCTTTTGGGGCCACCTTCTAGTGAGATTAATTCATTATATGAACAATTAAAATTCCCGATAACCTCTCTGAACTTGATAGGTATTCTTACCAAACCCCTTTCAGTTAAATCAACGTCACCATCCACATCTATACTACCATCATCATTGATCGTGTAGTTCTTTATGTCATACCTTTTACAAATGTTATGTATTTCTTCTTTCATATATAGTGTTTTAATCAAGGAGTATTTTTAGTTTATTGTTTCGGTGGATCTTTTTGATTTCTGCAATGGGGTTATCTATTATGTGTTTGGGTAAGTTATTGTCGTAACAATCAAAATACCCACCAACTCGTTCCGGACCACCTTCAAGTGATGTTAATTCATTCATACCACAATAAAAAGCCCCACCTACTGTTTCCGGACCACCTTTGAGTGTGACCAAGTTATTGTTATCACAATAAAAATCTCCACCAACTCGTTCCAGACCACCTTCAAGTGAGGTTAATCTATTATCTGAACAATTAAAATTCCTACCTACTTTTTTGGGACAACCATCAAGTGATGTTAAATTATTATATGAACAATCAAAATACTCATCAACTCGATCAGGACAACCTTCAAGTGTAGTTAATTTATTACTATCACAATAAAAACCCCTACCTACTCGTTTTGGACAACCTTCAAGTGAGTTTAATCTATTATCTGAACAATCAAAATCCCCAGTAATCTCTCTAAACTTAACAGGTATTCTTTCCAAATCTTTCCAACTTAAATCAACGTGACCATCTACATCTATACTACCATCCTCATTGATCGTGTAGTTTCCTATACCATGCCTCTTACATATGTTATGTATTTCTTGTTTCATAGTGTTTAACCGAGGATTATTTTAAGTTTATTGTTTCTATGTATCCTTTGGAGTTCTGCCTTGGGATTATCTATTATGTGTATAGATAAGTTATTTTCGTAACAATCAAAACCCCCACCTACTCTTTCTGGACAACCTTTGAGTGTTGTTAAGTTATTTTTATAACAATAAAAACTACCACCTACTGTTTTGGGACTGCCTTCAAGTGAGGTTAAGTTATTATTACCACAATTAAAATACCGACCTATTTTTTCCGGACTGCCTTCAAGTGAGGTTAATTTATTATCTGAACAATTAAAATTCCCATCAACTCGTTCCGGACTGCCTTCAAGTGAGGTTAATTTATTATCTGAACAATTAAAATAACCACCCACTCGTTTTGGACCACCTACAAGTGAGGTTAAGTTATTATTATAACAATAAAAACTACCACCTACTCTTTTGGGACTGCCTTCCAGTGTAGTTAAGTTATTATATGAATAATTAAAACCCCCACCTACTCGTTTTGGACCACCTTTGAGTGATGTTAAGTTATTATCTGAACAATAAAAATCCTCACCAACTCTTTCCGGGCAACCTTCAAGTGTAGTTAAGTTATTACCGTAACAATAAAAACTACCACCTACTCGTTTTGGACCGCCTTTGAGTGAAGTTAAGTTATTATATGGACAATAAAAATTCCTAGTAACCTTTCTAAATTTAACGGGTATTCTTTCCAAACCTTTATTAGTTAAATTAACATCACCACACACATCAATAGAACCATCCTCATTGATCGTGTAGTTCTTTATTTTATATTTCTTACAGATGTTATGTATTTCTTCTTTCACAATGTTTCTTTTTAATCGAGGAGTATTTTCAGTTTATTGTTTCTATTGATCCTTTGGAGTTCTGCAATGGGATTTTCTATTATGTGTTTGGGTAAGTAATTATCGAAACAATTAAACTCCCCACCTACTTTTTCCGGACCACCTTCAAGTGATTTTAATTCATTACCATAACAATTAAAAGCCCCACCAACTTCGTTTGGACTACCCACAAGTGTTGTTAAGTTATTATGGTAACAATAAAAATCCCCACCCACTCGTTTTGGACAACCTTCAAGTGATGTTAATCCATTCCATCTACAAGAAAAACTCCTATCAACTCTTTCCGGACTACCTTTGAGTGATGTTAATTTATTTTTATTACAATTGAAATATCCACCAACTCGTTCCGGACAACCTTCAAGTGAGGTTAAGTTATTAACTGAACAATTAAAATTCCCAGTAACCTTTCTAAATTTAACGGGTATTCTTTCCAAACCTCTTTTACTTAAAAAAACATCACCATCCACATCAATAGAACCATCCTCATTGATCGTGTAGTTCTCGATGCCATATTCCCGACAGATGTTATGTATTTCTTCTTTCATAGTGTTTAACCGAGGAGTATTTTTAGTTTATTGTTTCGGTGGATCTTTTTGATTTCTGCAATGGGGTCATATATTACGTGGGCAGGTAAGTTATTGTCGTAACAATCAAAAAGTCCACCCACTTCTTTTGGACAACCTTCAAGTGTAGTCAAGATATTTTTATAACAATAAAAATCCCCACCCACTCGTTTTGGACAACCTTCAAGTGATGTTAATCCATTCCATCCACAAGAAAAACTCCTATCAACTCTTTCCGGACTACCTTTGAGTGATGTTAATTTATTTTTATTACAATTGAAATATCCACCAACTCGTTCCGGACAACCTTCAAGTGAGGTTAAGTTATTATCGTAACAACTAAAACCCCCACCAACTCTTTTGGGACCACCTTCTAGTGAGATTAATTTATTAACACTACAATAAAAACCCCCACCAACTTCTTTTGGACTATCGCCAAGTGAGATTAAGTTATTATATGAACAATCAAAATACCCGGTAACCTCTCTGAACTTAATAGGTATTCTTTCCAAACCCCTTTCACTTATACCAACATCACCATCAACATCAATAGAACCATCATCATTAATGGTATAGTTTTCTATACGATACCTTTCACAGATTTTGTGTATTTCTTTTTTCATAGTATTTTAATCAAGAATTGTGTTTAGTTTATTGTTTCGGTGTATCCTTTTGAGTTCTGCAGTGGGATCATCTAATATGTGTTTGGGTAAGTTATTTTTACCACATAAAAATTCCCACCAACTCGTTTTGGACTACCTTCAAGTGAAGTTAATTTATTGTTATAACAATTAAAATTACCACCCACTCTTTTCGGACCACCTTTGAGTGATGTTAATTTATTATATCTACAACTGAAAGCCCCACCTACTGTTTCCAGACCACCCTCAAGTGATGTTAAGTTATTCTTATAACAATTAAAATTACCACCTACTGTTTTCGGACAACCTTCAAGTGAGGTTAATTTATTGTCTGAACAATAAAAATTCCCAGTAACCTCTCTAAATGTAACCGGGAGTTTCTCCAAACCTCTATTAATTAAATTAACATCACCATCCACATCAATAGAGCCATCCTCATTGATCGTGTAGTTTTCTATACGATACCTTTCACAGATGTTATGTATTTCTTGTTTCATAGTGTTCTTTAATCAAGGAGTATTTTTAGTTTATTCTTTCGGTGAATCTTTTGGACTTCTGCATTGGGATTTTCCATTATGTGTTTGGGTAAGTTACCATTATTATAACAAAGAACATTCCCACCTACTTTTTCTGGACAACCCTCAAGTGAGATTAAGTTATTATCACCACAATTAAAATCCCCATCTACTCGTTTCGGACAACCTTCAAGTGTGTTCAAGTTATTACTATAACAACCAAAATCCCCACCAACTCGTTTTGGACAACCTTCAAGTGAGGTTAATCTATTATGGCTACAATCAAAATGTCCACCAACTTTTTCCGAACAACCATCAAGTGATGTTAATTCATTACTTGAACAATCAAAATCCCTACCTACTGTTTTCGGACCACCTACAAGTGATGTTAATTCATTATTGTGGCAATTAAAATCCCCACCAACTTCTTTTGGGCAACCTACAAGTAAAGTTAATTCATTATCTGAACAATTAAAATTTCCACCAACTCGGTCCGGCCCACCTAAAAGTGAAGTTAATTTATTAAAACTACAATTAAAATTCCCACCTACTGTTTTCGGCCCACCTACAAGTGATGTTAATTTATTAAAACTACAATAAAAACCACCATCAACTGTTTTCGGACCACCCTCAAGTGATGTTAATTTATTACCACCACATTCAAAATACCCACCCACTCTTTCCGGACCACCTTCAAGTGATGTTAATTTATTAGAAGAACAATTAAAATTCCCACCTATTCGATCAGGACAACCTTCAAGTGAGGTTAATTTATTCTTATAACAATCAAAATATCCTATAACCTTTCTGAATTTAACAGGCAGTTTATCCAAACCCCTTTCACTTAAATTAACATTACCACACACATCAATAGAGCCATCCTCATTGATCGTGTAGTTCACTATGCTATACCTTTCACAGATTTTGTGTATTTCTTCCTTCATTTTCATAATGTTTTTCAATTGAGGATTGTGTTTAGTTTATTGTTTCGGTGAATCTTTTTGATTTCTGCAATGGGATTTTCAATCATGTGTTTGGGTAAGTTATTATAGTAACAATAAAAACCCACACCTACTGTTTCCGGACAACCTTCGAGTGAAGTTATGTTATTTTTACCACAAGAAAAACTCCCATCAACTCTTTCCGGACCACCTTTGAGTGATGTTAATTTATTTTTATAACAATCAAAATCTCCACCCACTTTTTCAGGCCCTCCTTCAAGTGAGGTTAATTCATTATCTGAACAATAAAAATTCCCAGTAACCACTCGAAATGTAACCGGGAGTTTCTTCAAATCTTTACCACTTAAATCAACATCACCATCAACATCAATAGAACCATCATCATTGATTGTGTAGTTCTCTATGCCATATTTCTTACAGATGTTATGTATTTCTTCTTTCATATATAGTGTTTTAACTGAAGATTATGTTTAGTATATTGTTTCTATGAATCTTTTTGATTTCTGCAATAGGATTATCCACCATGTGTTTGGGTAAGATATTATGGTTACAATTAAAAGCCCCACCAACTTCTTTTGAACCACCTTCAAGTGTTGTTAAGTTATTATCGCAACAATTAAAATTTCCACCAACTTCTTTTGGACTACCCACAAGTGTTGTTAAGTTATTATAGTAACAATAAAAACCCCCACCTACTTTTTTGGGACTACCTTCAAGTGATGTTAAGTTATTTTTACCACAAGAAAACCCCCCATCAACTCTTTCCGGACCACCTTTGAGTGATGTTAATTTATTAAAATTACAATTAAAATATCCACCCACTCGTTCTGGACAACCTTCAAGTGATGTTAATTCATTATATGAACAATCAAATTTTCCACCTAATGTTTCCGGACCACCTTCAAGTGATGTTAATCTATTACGGGAACAATCAAAACGCCCACCTACTTTTTTAAATGTAACCGGCAGTTTCTTCAAACCTTTACTACTTAAATCAACATCACCATCGACATCAATAGAACCATCCTCATTGATCGTGTAGTTCTTTATGTCGTACCTTTTACAAATGTTATGTATTTCTTCTTTCATAAATGTCTGTGTTTGTTTGTCATACAAATATGGGAATAATATTCCGAACCGCCAAATCTTCCTGTAAGGAAGTGCCAATCAGGTAGTGCCATTTTTTTTTTAAAGGGTAGGTTGGAGTATACTCTTCCGGAAGTCTTTCAGTCCCAGGCCACTCACACCTCAACACACCATAAAGGTAGTAATAAAATCAATACAATCCAAATCTATTTCAACATTTGTATAATGGATGACAAATACAGTGTGACTGATTCACAAAGTTAATATATACTCCACAATGAAAAAGTATTGGCAGTTCATAAAAGAGAGTCGTGTGGAAGAGATCCACCGAATATGTAAGGAATATCATATCGAGAACTATACCATAAATCCAGATGGTAGTGTGGATGTTGATGGTGATGTTGAGATATACATAGACATGTTGAACAAGTTACCTATTGAATTCGGTAAGGTGGTTGGTAATTTTAAAGTTAGGTTTAACCATGATGGTGGTATGGGACTGACAACATTGGAGAATTCCCCAAGAGAAGTATATGGGGATTTTGCAATACCATACAGTAATATAGTATCACTTATCGGTGGTCCGGAGAGGGTTCATGGGGACTACAATGCCAATGATTGTGGTCTTATCACACTTGAAGGATTCCCGGAATATTATGATCCCCGACAACCTGTTCATATACCACATAACCCGGTACAGGAAATAACCAACCTTTTAGAAACATCTATAAAATTGGGAAATGTCATTTACATACTGAATGAGGAGATGCCGATAGACCCTGATACTATGGAAGTAAGTTACACCATCTTGTGTGAGGTATATGAAAGGTTGGGTAAAGATGCTCCACAGTTCGAAGATATTGAACTAAAACACTATACACTGGTCGATTGATCGGTCATTCAATGAATAGACCGGTATGGATGGAATTATTGAAAAAGATCTTCTAAGGTTCTATTCCGGTAATATTCTTTATCGAGTACGATATCATCCTCGGTAATTGAATGACTTCGGTGATGAAATTCACCACACTTTTTTCTGTACCATAATGTTATGTATTTCTTCTTTCACAATGTTTTCTTTTTAATTGAGGATTGTGTTTAGTTTATCGTTTCTATGTATCCTTTTGAGTTCTGCAATGGGATTATCTATTATGTGTTCGGGTAAGTTATTATTATTACAATAAAAATATCCACCAACTCTTTTTGGACCACATTTGAGTGATGTTAAATCATTATGGGAACAATAAAAACTCTTATCAACTTCTCTTGGACTACCTTCCAGTGATGTTAAGTTATTATGGGAACAACGAAAATATCCACCTACTCTTTTTGGACAACCTTCAAGTGAGGTTAATTTATTGTTTAGACAATCAAAAATCCCACCTACTCGTTTTGGACAACCTTCAAGTGAAGTTAATTCATTATATGAACAATCAAAATTCCCAGTAATCTCTCTAAATATAACCGGTAGTTTCTTCAAACCTTTAGTACTCAAATCAACGTCACCATTCACATCAATAGAATCATCCTCATTGATCTTGTAGTTCTTTATATTATATTTCTCACAGATGTTGTGTATTTCTTCTTTCATAGTATTTTCTTTTCGTATCACTTTAACCGAGGATTGTGTTTAGTTTATTGTTTCTATTTATCCTTTTGAGTTCTGCAATAGGATTTTGTATTATGTGTTTGGGTAAGTTATTATTATGGCAATAAAAACCCCCACCAACTCTTTTGGGGCTACCTTCAAGTAAGGTTAAACTATTATTGTGACAATAAAAACCTCCACCTACTGTTTTCGGACCACCTCTCAATGTAGTTAGTTTATTCCATGCACAACGAAAATCCCCATCTACTTTTTTAGGACAACCTTTGAGTGATGTTAAGTTATTATTGTAACAATTAAAATATCCATCTACTTTTTCCGGACTACCTCCAAGTGATGTTAAGTTATTATCACCACAATAAAAATCCCCACCTACTCTTTCAGGACAACCTCTCAATGTAGTTAGTTTATTCCATGCACAATTAAAATTCCCACCTACTGTTTTGGGACCACCTTCAAGTGGTGTTAATTTATTATATGAACAATCAAAATTCCCAGTAACCTCTCGAAATATAACCGGTAGTTTCTCCAAACCTTTACTACTTAAATCAACGTCACC
>Ga0102945_1000125_pt1 | contig 25012 bp, 31 predicted proteins | sample SalPonred_H2O_MG_FD_78207 | JGI IMG/M metagenome (GOLD analysis project Ga0102945, IMG submission 78207) | Salt pond water microbial communities from South San Francisco under conditions of wetland restoration - Salt Pond MetaG R2_restored_H2O_MG ...
GCCGTTAGAATAGCATTAAGAATGAAATATTACAACTGCTAAGAGATGAGCAAGAACGAACTTTTTGAAGATCAGAATTATATTGATTATGGCAGAGATTACATTAAAGTAATTGCCAAGCTCCTTATGAAGGCAGGCAAAGATGCATCTGGAAAGCTCATTAGGTCTTTATCAGATAACGTTCAGGATGATGCTTCAAAGGTTCAGCTTATAATCGAATCAGAGGATTACTTCAAGTATGTAGATGAAGGTAGAAAGCCAGGCAGCTTTCCTCCTATTAGCGATATAGAGAAATGGACAAAGCTAAAAGGTATTCCACAAGCAGCAGCATTCCCTATCGCAAAGAGCATATACAAGTTTGGTATAAAGCCAACCAATATAATTGAGAAATCAATTAAACAATTTGAGCCACAACTGATACAAGATATTGAGGAGGATGTGACCTATAATGTAGAAGAGGATGTATTTAACAACATTGAAAAGAACTTTAAAGATATAAAATAATGAGCTACTCAGCAATAACTCAACCACATACTTACGTGAATGGATATTCATTCATACCTCTTAGAATTGAGGATACAACAGTTGGCAGCGTAAACAGCTACCAATACATCGTTAACATTCTCTACAAAGAGAGAACCTTCAGCACAACTTCAACGGTTAGCTATGAGGGTAATGTATTCACAGAGGTAACATTCACAGAAGATCACCCTTTCAATAGAGGTGACATTCTATTCGTATCAGATTCAACTGGAACATACACAAACTACTACACAGTAATGAGCGTTGTAGATTCAAGCAAGGTCATTATAGATTTAGAAGTAGGCCAGGCAATATCAGGTACACTTACAGCATCGAACGTTCTTAAATACAAGGTGGCTCCAAATCCAGATGGAGAGATTAAGCTTGATCTTTCAAACACAATAAAGGATTTCGTTTCACAGGACCTTGAAGATTCAAATGATATATACTTAGCTCCTAATACATACTTTGATTATAACCTTAAATGTGGCCACGAGGGTACAGCTCTATTTGATTTTGAAGATAACAGGTTTGAATCAGGTAATGTTGGGTTTGTTAACTCTACATTAACAGCAACTACTCAGGTTGATTTTGAGATTGGTGATCAGATAATCATTCAACAAGATTTATATTCTTGGGATTATGATGATAATTATTTCTCTTCAGGTAATGTAGGATTCACAGGTTCTACGTCTCACATATTTGAATCAGGTGATACAGTAACAATCACAGGGCAGATAACCAATCCGTCTTATAATGGGGTTACTACAATCACATCTGTAGATACAAACTCAATAGTAACAGATAAGCCTTGGGGTAGCAATACACCAGTAGAGCCAGGTACAATATATGGTGTGCCAGTTCCAGAGTACAATACTACAGCAACCATTACTAACATCTACTACTCAGCAGGTACAGGTGTTGTTATTGTAACTGATGTAGGATTCCAAACTTCAACTCCAGCAATCGGAGGTACAATAAAGCATGCTGATGGAAAGATCATAACAGATTATAACGAGCTTAATATAACAGGGCTTACAGCATACAACTCGTATGTGAACCAACTTAACTACTCTATTGATGAGTTTGATAAGTATGTATGCCAGGACAGAGCTTCAAGTGAAAACAACATATCAACTATTTTTGGAAACACAAAAAGATATAGAATTGAACCTTCAACAAAAAGCTGGTTGCTTGCTCACACTTCTGGTGGCATGTGGGAACCAAGGCTAACATTCTATGATGCATCAGGAACATTCCTATCACAGTATAAGCTTGATTACCCATACACATATGGACCAACAGTAAACATTAACACATACATTAACAACGGTGGTGATGTTAGATTAGATGGTACATCAGCTCATGGTGCATCCGTTGGTGATTTTGTTGAGATCGTAGGTGGGCCATACGCAGGCATAGCTGAAGTAACTCAAGTTAACTCTTCAACTGATGTTACAGTGGATGTTACATTTACAACAGGTTTACCAGTAGGGGGCGAAACATTTAAAGTGATTGAGAATCACTCTAGCAAGTATGATTACTATTTCCCAGTTGGAGTAGATCAAATAGATAATGCATCAAACAAAACGCTTCTATCAGGGTCATCAATCTCTTCAATCAAGAGCCAGATAGAATACTATGATGTGAACCTTGAATATGAAGGTGCAGTAAATACCAACACAATAACATTTGAGATTAATGATGATTGCTCAAGATACGAATTATACCACATTATGTGGAAAGATGCTAGAGGTTCTTGGATAAGCTACCCATTCAAATATGTGTCTCAGGATACAATTGATGTAGATAGAAAGAACTACTACCAAACAGAAGGTACTTGGAGCAGCAACTCATTCGGCTTTGATTCATTTGGAAGGGGTGAGAAAACATTCTTTGCAAGATCAAGGAAGAAGGTGAGAGTTACATCAGGATGGATTGAGCAGTTTGAGAATGATTTACTTGTTGATATGATGAAATCTGCAGCTGTTTATGTCCAGCTTCCAACAGGAGAGGTTATAGCTTGTACATTAGAAGATGATGATATTACGCCTGGTAAAAACATAAACGAACAGATATGGAACTACACATTTACTGTAGTTTATTCTAACGATGAAATAAGATTATAAGATGAATCAGTATAGTATAATTGCATACGAAAACGGAGGTGTTGAACTTGATACGTTTGGGGATATAGATGTGTCCCTTAACTATCAGATTGATGATATATTTGATGTATCAAAAAGGAACACGTCTTTCTCTAAAACAATAAAGCTCCCTGGAACTTCAAAGAACAATAAATTCTTTAAAGGGATATTCGATGTTAATATTGATGGTGTATACTTCAACCCACTTAAGAGAATCCCAGTTGTTGTAAGGATTGGTACCAACGATGTACTTCGTGGTTACCTGCAGCTCATGGATATTAAAACTGTAAACAAGCAGGTTGAATATGAGATTTCAATTGCAGGCTCTTTAAGAAACATATTCTCAGAGATTGATGATTACGCTTTGGCAGCATTAGATTTATCAGAATATAATCACAATAGAACCAAAACAAACATACAGAACTCTTGGGAGTACAAGGTGCAGAAGAATGGCTCTACTGTAGATAAGGGAGGCCCAGGTGATGGATATGTTTACCCATACATCATCAACGGTAATTCAACTGGTATATGGAACAACATCTATAGTTATGATATGTTCCCAGCTCCATACGTTAAAACTGTATTGGATAAGATATTTGAATTTGCAGGATTTACCTATACTTCAGAATTTCTAAACTCAGAATACTTCAAGAAACTAATCCTTCCATTCAACGGTGATAAGCTTGAGCTATCTGATGAGCAGGTAGAAGAGCGTACAGTAAGGGTTGGTGTAACAGGGCCAAAAGTATCAATAACACCCTGGAGGCAGAATGGTACATCTTGGTATTACAACTATATGAATGGTTATGGCATCGGTCTTACAAGAGAATCTGGTACCGTAAACGATTCTAGTGGTGAACTTACATTTACAGATGATTTGGACCAGTGGAATGAATTCAGTTACTTCACTTGCCAGAACACAGGTTACTATGATATAAACTTCGTAGGAAAGGCATTTATAGGCTATCTACGCTCTAATGGTAATGATATAAGGTGGAATGGTAATTCGCTTGAATATATCTACGCTATGGAGCTTGTGAAGCCAGGTGTTGGAGTTATAACTCTTGCATCTTCAAATGGTACAAAGTTGATCACACCATCAGATGGTTTAGAGCACCCATCACCTTGGTATGATACAGCTAATCCTCTTCCTATGAATATGAATGCAACAAACGTTGCTATGGAGCCAGGAGATTACATTAGAATAGTTGCAGGTCATAGGCACCCAGGTATTGTAAACTGGCAAGGTATTGATGGGCAGATGTCATCAAAGCTATTCCTTGCAAGGCAATTGGATGGTGATTATACAAAGCTTACGGTAACCCCTTCAAGTAATCAACTTATGGGTAATGAGCTTGTTGATATGAATCAGATACTTGATAGGAAACTTAAGATGAAGGATTTCTTAATGGATATTATGAAGATGTTCAACCTTGTGCTTCAAGATAACCCAAACAAATCTAACGATGTATTGATCGAGCCAAGGGATGATTTCTTTAAGTCTCGAAGAAGGGTGCTCAACTGGGATGAGGAAAAGAAGCTGGATAATGATTCAGAAGTAATCCTAACTCCCATGAGTGACTTAGATTTCAAAAACTATAACTATACCTATACTAATGATGGTGATTACTTTAATGAGGAGTATACTGATGAAACAGGAAGAATATATGGTGATTATGAGATCGCAGTAGATAATGATTTCTCTGATGAGGATAATGAGCTGAAGATTAAGTTTGCACCAACGCCTAACTCATCACAGTGGATTGATTCAAGGTGTGCACCATTCTTTGCTGATTATGATGATGAAGAATTAAATCCAAAGAAGGTAAAGCCAAGGATTCTATTCTACGGTGGATTGGTTGATATGTATCAAGGCTCTGTATTGTATGTTAGAGATTATGAAAACGAACCAACATCAACTGCACTTAACCTAACATCATATCCATATTGTGGAATGTGGGACCACCCTAATACACCACAGTATGATTTAGCGTTTGGTAGAACAGATAAGATATATTGGGATTCATTTAATGTTGCGCCAAATAACAACTTATTCCAGCAGTTCCATAAGCAAACGATTAGAAACATAATCAACCCAAATGCCAAGCTACTTGAGTGTACAGTTCATTTAACACCAAGGGATATAGCTGAGTTTGATTTTAGAGATATTGTATTCTTGCTGGGTAGTTACTGGAGGGTGAATAAGATAATTGATTACAACCCAGTTAGAACAGATAGGCTTACAAAGGTGGAGCTTTATAAGATTGTTGATATTGATATTATTGATAAATATACAGTTGAAGTACCAACCTCTAACAAAGGATGTCCTAATGATTTGGTCTCTAAGAAGAGCCCAAAGCTTGGTGTTATAATCGTATCAGCTTCAGGAAAAGAAGTAACTGATGATTGTTGTAAGCAATACGGTGGTACACTTGTAGATGGAATCTGTACTGTAAGGCCATTCAAGCCAGGTCCAATCGGAGTTGAATATGCTGATGCTGTAATAAGCAAAAGGCCATATGATACAGGTGGTATTGATGTGGTTCCAATTGCTGATACAAAAGGTCCTATTGCTTTGAGCAAGGATTTAACTTCAAGGAATACGCTTGGGGTTAAGAGTTATGGTAGTAGTAACTACATTCCAGAAGGAGCTTTACCAGGAGCTATCTTTGGTAACAATTCAACAATTGTTGATGGTGTAGAGAATGCTTATGTGTTTGGTGATAACATATCGGCAAGAGAATCTGGAAGCTTATACTTTGGTAATATACAGATCACTGAGAATGGCGTGATCAAGCAAACAGGCATCAACATAATTGATGGAGGTGAGGATGAGGTCTTTAATGTAGGCAAAACAAACCCTATTGATATAATTGATGGTGGTGAGGATTCGGTAAGAAATCCTGGAGGAGATTCAAAGGCAAGGCCAATAATTGATGGTAGCCAGAACCCTGGAGTTTAATCCGAACAAAATGAAGTTTAACATATTGATAAATAAAAGAACATGGCAATAGCTACAGAATATAGTAGATTAGTTTGGAAGCGTTCAACTGAAACAGGAGTTGAGCCAACCATTCCAACTGCAACTACAATAGATAACACTTGGCTGGATACGGACCTACTTATAGGAGAAGGTTTTTTAAATACAGCAGATGATAAATTTTGGTTCAGAACAGATAATGGATTGGTTGAGCTTTCACTATCTGGAATATCTTCAGATAACTATTACACAGATGCTGCATATCTTTCTGGAAATACAATCGTATTTGATAGGACTGATACAGAGGAAGCATATGCTGTTGATTTAAGCCCAGTTCTTTCTGGTTTAACTGGTGATTATCTTCCGCTTGATATTACTGAAAACACTGTAATTAATTATTCAGGTTTTTCTGTAACATTATCTGGTGACCCAGGTGGAGCTTCAGTAGGGCATGCATGGGAATATGCAGCAGATTACTCTTCAAACTATACTGATAGATCACTTGTAGATAAAGCATATGTAGATGCCAACGGTGGAGGTACTTTTACAGGAGGTTCAATTACAGGTGATGTAACATTTGAAACTAAAGCATTATTTAAAGATGATGTTGAGATGCAGGAACTTTCAGCAATAACTTTATCTGTTCTTAATTCAGGCGCAACATCAAGAGATTACTTTGATTACTCTTCAAACACAATTGAAACTGATGTAACAAACTCTGCAATTGTAGCAGGGAGTGGTAATACAATACCTTCTGGGCTTACTAATGTATTTGTATCGGGAGTTGATCTAACGGCAGATACAGATGACACAGCATACTTCAGCAATATAAGAGTAGATTCAAACATTCAAGGTGCTACTTCAGGGCTAATGACCTCTCCTGCATCTGATACAAATGGTGTAATCATAAGCTCAAACGATTGTAGAATAAACCCTTCTGTAGTGAACTCTGTAGTTATGGCATCTACTGGAAGAACTGCATCTGCTAACAATACATTATACCTTGAGAATTTAGATGTTAATGGTAGCTCTGTAGGCATACCATATGACTATTCTTTTGCAGTAACTGATGAAACTACTGCGATAACATCTGGAAGCTCTCTAGTGGCTTTATATGCGCCTAGAGATTTCGCAATAGAAAAGGTTAAAGTATCTCTATCAACATCTGGTTCATCAACAACAACTGTGGATGTGAATGTAGGAGGTTCAAGCATTCTCACTTCGCCAATTGATCTTGCATCAGGAGTGTTTGTTAATTCAACCACATCACTTTCAACGAGTGATATACATGAGGATGATAGAATCACTGTGGATATAGATGCGGCAGGCTCAGAAGGAAAAGGATTAAAAGTTTACTTAATAGGAAAAAATAGATAAAACATGGCACCATTTTTAATTAACCCATACATATACGCAGAAGCGGGTGGCTGTTCAGGTAATCTAATAGATACAACAGGTCTTGGAGGATATTGGAAGTTTGATGGTGATTATACAGATTCATCTGGTAATGGTCACACATTAACAGCTTATAATTCACCAACTTTTACAACAACTGATATTAAGCTTGATTATACAGGTAATGAAGGCGTTGAATTTGATGCATCTACAAAACAAAGATGCTCTGCATCTTATTCATCTGATTTCGATTCATCTGGCGGAACATTTAGCTTTTTTGCTTGGGTGAAGGTAAACTCATTTGCAACTGAAGGAAATCCAGTTTTAGCTGGTAAAAGAACTGGAGCTAATGGTTGGAGAATTCTGCCAAGAGCAAATGATATATTGTTTTCTAACACAGCAAATGCTTCAAGATCAACAACAAATTCAACTGGTGTATGGTATCATATTGGGTTTACGCTTAATGGTTCAACAATTAAAATTTGGAAAGATGGCTCACAGTTAGGTGCAGATGTTACAGGAATATCAAGTTTTGATATTTCTTCTTTACTTGCTATAAACGCAAACCCACTTAATTTAACATCATCTAATGGTGATCTTGAAATTGATGAAGCTTACTTATTTAGAAGAGAACTTTCATCATCTGAAATATCAACACTTGCATCATCAACTTGTCCACTTGATGCTTAAAAATAAAGATATGGAAACTACATTAACAACAACATACACTCAAGCAGAACTTGATGGGAACTATGGAGATGATCTATTTGCTCACGATGATCTAACTAATCAATTCAAAGAAGATAATCCAGATGCAAATATAACATCAACAGTTGGCAGTTCTGAGGATAATGAAGATGGAACTTATACTTATACAATAACAATAAGATACGAATAAGAAATGAGTATAATTAGAAATGGGATAATGACAAGCGGCCTAATGGCTGGAGATAACTATGAGGAAGTGGTATACATTTATTCAGGTACCAGTACTTCATATGTAATTCCAGATAATGCTACAAACTTAATACTTGAAGCTTGGGGCGCTGGTGGTAAAGGTTGGGGTGATGATTCTTCGCCAAGTGTGGACCGCCAAGGATACCCAGGTGGTGGAGGTGGAGCTTATGTAAAAACTACACTGGAAAGCCCAGGTGGTGGTACATTATCTATAAGCGTTGGAGCAGGCTCAACAACACAAGGAGTAGCAGGAGGTTCAAGTACAATATCTTCTGGAGATACTAGCTTATGTATTGCTGCTGGTGGTAATTCTCCAACATCTCAAGGTACTGGTGGTAGTGGCGGACAGGCCGCTGATTGTATTGGTGACCTTATATATATTGGTGGAAACGGTGGAAGTGGTGATGATACCCTTAGTCCAGGAGAGCCAGGTGGTTCTGGTGGTGGGGCAGCTGGTTCTACAGGAACAGGTTCTGGAAGTGTTGGTACAGCTGAATTTGGTGGTAACGGTGGCTCTGGTGGTGTATACCCAGCAGGCCCTCCTTTCGCAGATGATGGTAACCCAGGAAGCAACTACGGTGGTGGTGGTGGAGGTGGTACCTCATATGGTGACCCTTCTGTAGGTGGTAACGGTGCCAAAGGATTAATAAGAATAACATACACAGTAATATCATAATGGACCCAATAATAAACAGATACAATTTCTTCAAGAATATAAAGCTCACAGAAGAGGGTTATGTAGAGGTTGTGCTTGAGCCTTATGTAGCACCCCAATCAAGTGGTGTATCTCAATATGATACGTTCAAAGTGATAGGTTTAGATAGTGAAGGTAGATTAAAAATAACGCAGAAGTAATGAGTGAAAATATTTCATCGCAGTTTGATTTCTTCAAGGCAGTACAGCTTGATGATGATGGAAACCTATTGGTTTCTATTGTTAATGGCGGTTCTGGCACAACAGCAGATGTATCATTTACTGCAGTTACATTTCTTGATTGTAGCAGCGCTGTAGCAGGCTCTGTTGAGATAGCTTTAGATTCGAATGGTGCTGATGAAGTAGGGTTTGAATACAACGCTGATGGTGGGTTCTGCGGAGGAGTTCCAACCCCAGCTAAGGAACATCCTTACAAAGTTGATAGAAGTGCAAACAGTGCTTATACTTTCTCTGGAGAAATAAATGTGTTATCTATTTCTGAGCTTACACAAGATGCTGCAGTTACACTTCCAGAATATCCTGTAAGAGATTTCTACGTGGTTAAAGATAAAACAGGAAACGCTGGAACATATGAGATCACAGTAAGTGCAGGAGATAAAACTATAAACGGAGAGAGCAATTATATAATTAATACAGGAACCAAACCCTCAGTAACATTCTTATGGGATGGCGAGGAATACATAACAATTTAAGAAATGGCAATAACAAGAATAAAATTAAGAGGAGATACAGCAGCCAACTGGACGAGTGCTAATCCAGTACTTGCCGAAAGAGAAGTAGGCCTTGAAATAGATTCCCAAAAAATTAAAGTAGGTGATGGCTCACTTGCCTGGAATTCCCTGGACTATTATATTCCAGATACAATTTCATATACATCTTTATCAGCTACAACTTTTTACTCAGGCTCAACAAATCTTGAAACTGTAATAAACGACTTAGCTGGTAGCGATATAACAAGAATACAAGGAGGTACAAACATATCTACTGGTGGCACAGCTAATCAACCAATAGTGAACTTAAATGCTGATATTGATGTGACATCTCTTTCAGCTGATACGATTTATTCTGGGTCAACAAATCTTGAAACTGTAATAAATGACCTAGCTGGTACCGATATAACAAGAGTACAAGGAGGTACAAACATATCTACTGGTGGCACAGCTAATGAACCAATAGTTAACTTAAATGCTGATATTGATGTGACATCTCTTTCAGCAAACACAATCTATTCAGGTTCAACAGATGTATCAACCCTGTTCAAAAACTGGACATTACAGATAGATTTTGATGCTCACACAGGAGATACTTCAAACCCTCATAATGTAACAGCAGCTCAAATAGGAGCTCCTACACTCTCAGGAATGACTGCTCTTCTTGATACGAAGGCTGATCTATCAGGAGATACATTTACAGGGACTATTGATGCTCCAACTATTTTGAGTGGAGGTACTGATCTGTATAGTATATTTACTACTTCAGATGATATACCTACAACATATCCATATGATTTGATTGTAGCAGCAAGTGACGAAACTACAGCAATAACAACAGGTGTAGCTAAAGCAACTTTTATTTCACCTGCTGATTTTACACTTACAGCTGTGACTGCAAGTTTAACTACAACAGGTTCAACAGATTCTGTAGTTGATGTTAATTACAACGGAAGCTCTGTATTTGCATCTCCGATCACTATTTCTTCTGGCGATTACTACCAGGAAGAATCCACTTCAACTTCAGCTATAAGCAAGTACAATACGTTCACTGTTGATATTGATACAGCAGGTACAGATGCAACTGGCCTTAAGATAATGCTTCTTGGATATAGAGATATTTAAGCAGAACGATTTTGATCTTTGAATATATATAAAAAAACAGCATGGCTAAATCAGCACAAATTAACATATCAATAAATACTCAGAATGCAATAAAAAGCATGGCTGATCTTAACAATGAAATTGGAGATTCTGTAGTAACTATACAGGATTTAAGAATGACGGTTGATGCTTTAACTCAAGAACTTGAATCTACCGAGTATGGTACTGATAGATGGAATGAGTTGAAAAGAGCTGTTATTGATGCGAACACAGAGCTTAAAAACTATGAGTTATCAGTTGAATCTTTGGACCACGAGCAAGTAGCTACTGAGATTAAATCTGTAGTTGGTGGTCTTACAGATATGGCAGGAGGTATGGCTCTTGTTGGAGCATCTGGCGAGAGCATGGAGAAGATCGTTCAATTGTTTGCACAAGTAGAAGGTGTTTCAAAGATTGCAACTGGAGCTATGGAAGGATATACTTCTATGATGAAGTTATCTGGAACTATTACAAAAACTCTAACAGGATGGCAAACTGCGCTTGCTGCAGCTCAATTAAAAGGTGGTATAACATCTAAGGCTGCTGCTGTTGGTATGCGTATCTTAAACGCTGCTATGAATGCTAACCCTGTATTCTTGATCATTACAGGTATTACTGCTTTGATTGGTGGATTAGCTTGGTTTGTAACTTCAACTAATGAAGCAGCAGAAGCTCAGGGAGAACTAAACTCTGAGATGGAAGCTCAGAATAAAATAATGCAATCCACAAGGAAGCTTAGGAATGCTATGCTTACTGAGCAAACAAGTGCTAATGATGTTAAGATAAAGCAAGAACAGGCAACGTTAAATATATTAAAGCTTGAGCTTAAAAACTTGCAGAAGAAAATTGATTTAAACCAGGAGCTAACAGAAGATGAGCAGATGAGGTTTGAAAGGTTACCTGGATATATTCAAGCTGCAGAAGATTCAATAGAAAGGTTAACCTTCAAAAACTTTAACAAAAGAGTTAATGCCGCAAGAGCAACTGTTGAAGAGAATTCAGGTGCTATGGAGGATAAGTTTGAATCCTTAAGGCTAGCAATCCAGGCTACAAGAAATGAAGATTGGGGTGATGAGGATATAAACTACACCGCAATGATCGGAAGAATTACAGCTGCTGAAGGAGCTTTTAAAAAGCTTCAAGAAAGAATGGAGACTGGTGATGTAACAACTGCGTTTTATCAGAGAGAAGTTAGAATGCTAACTGAAGATATTGCAAATCTTAATGCGGATATTGGAAAGCTTGATGGTACATTTGGTAATGATGGTACTGAGGAGTGGAAGAAAGCAATTGATGCTGTTGGAGAATTAGATAAAGGATTAGCGGATGTAGTTCAAAGTGCTGTTGATTATAACAAAGTTCAAAGAGAAGGTTTTGATTTAGATAAGGAGTTTGGAATGTTTGCTGATAACTTGGATAAGCAACAAACAAAACAAGAGGAGCTTGAGGCTCTCGAAAAATCTATTGCAGAAAACAGAAAAAGAAGATTAAAGCAAAGGCAAGATAAGCTTAAGCAGATATTAGAATTATTAGGTAGAGAAGAAAATTCTACAAAAGAATTGGCAAGAACAAAAGCAGAACTTGCTAATGATGAAATAGAACTCATCAACATTTCTTATGGAGAGGAAAGAGAAAAGATAATTAATTCTGCTATTGCTCGTGAGGAGGCTTTGCTTCAGCAAAAGTTTATAGATGGAAAGCTTAATGAGAAAGAGCTTAAAGAAGCACTCATTGATCTTAACGAGAACTATGAAGATTATCTACTTGATTCTGAGAAAGAGCTATTAGAAGCAAAAGAGGAATTGCGTAAACAAGAGATTCAATCAATTCAAGAAAGATACAACCAAGAGAAAAAGATTAGCAAAGAATCAAGGGATGTTATAATTACAAGCAGAAGATTATCTACTCTACAGTTCGAGAAGGAAATGGAATTAATGACAGCTAGAACCGAAAAGGAGAAGCTTGCCATTAGAGAGAAGTATTTAGTATTTGAGATTCAAGCGATCAAAGATAACCTTGTTGAGCAGAAAGAACTATTAAAGGTTCAGCTTGAAGCTCAACTTGCTAATGAGAAATTAAGTCTTGAGGAGAAGAAAAGATTAAGAGAGCAATATCTATCAGATGTAAAAGCTCTTGAGCAAGAGGCAGCAATTGCAATCCAATCGCTTACCAACCAAACCACTCAAGGAGTTGAGCACATGAATGGCAAAGTTGGACAGTGGGCTGAAGGTATACTTGAGTTTTATGATAAAATAGCATCAACCGTTCAAACTACTTTGAATACAATTCAAATGGCTTGGGACGTTGCTGCTGAGAATCAAACTGCGAAGCTTGAGCAAGAATATGCAAATCAAGTACAAGCAGCTCAGGATGCTTATGGTGAGCGTTTAATATCTGAACAAGAGTTTGCCAACCAGGTTCAAGCTATTGAAGAGGAGAAGGCTGATAAGGAGCGTGCTTTAAGAATGAAATCATTCAAGCAGCAGAAGGCTATGAATATTGCAAATGCTGTAATTAATGGAGCACAGGCCGTGCTTCAAGCACTTGCTAGTATGCCGCCTCCACTTTCTTATGTACTTGCTGCAGTTAACGCTGCACTTGCGGGTGTACAAGTTGGTATCATTTCTTCTCAGAAGTTTACAGGTAACCGTGGTGGTAAAGTGCCAGGACAACCTTCAACTGTGGATTCAGTAGATGCACTGCTTGCGCCAGGTGAAATGGTGATCAACGCACAATCATCAAGTATGTTCCCAGAACTTCTATCTGATATTAATCAGGCAGGTGGTGGTATACCATTAGCACCAGAAAGCCCAAGCACTCAGAAGAACTCAGGCAACAATACATTTAAAGAGCAAGGGCCACTACAAGCTTATGTAGTTGAATCACAGCTAAGCCAAACAAGCAAGAGAGTAAGAAGAATGCAGAACGCTGCTACATTCGGATAAACAATAATAAATAAATAGATATGGAAAATTACATACCAATATTTGAAATAGTGATTGATGAGGAGGCTGAGGATTCAGGTTTCATCAGGAACTCTTTCGTAGAGAACCCAGCTGTTGAGGTTGAGAGGTTTGCATTCTCAAAGCAGGATAAAATGATCTTTTCACAAAATGAGAAGGAGCAGATATTTACATCTGTTTCAATTTTAGCTGATACACCAATCCTTAGAGAAGGACCAAATGGAGAACCATTTTACGTGGTCTTTACTAAAGACGTGATCAGAAAGATAAGAAACAAGCTGGTTAAAGATGGGAAGGCAAATGATATTTCGCTCTATCACGATGAGAACGAAGTACAAGATGGAATCTATATGGTAGAGAACTACATCACAAACAAAGATAGAGTTGAATCTAAATTGTTTGATGTTCCAGAAGGTTCACTGATCACTTCATACTGGGTAGAGGACCCAGAGCACTACGAGAGATTGCTTGAGGACGATAAGTTCAAAGGATTCTCAATAGAGATAAATGCGAAGATTTCACAGATGTTCTCTAACACTTTTAAGGAAATGTATTCAGAGAGCGAGAAGATAGCGAGAATCAAAGATATAGCCTTCTCAGAGGACATGAGTGACGAAGATAAAGAAAAAAAGATTAGAAAACTATTGAACAGTTTTGAATAATAAATATATATAAAAAAAGAACAACATGAGTTTAATCAAAAAGATAAAGGCTGTATTTAACGAAGCCGAAGAAAATAAAGAGGAAACATCTATGGAGTTTGTAGATGTTAAAACAAAGGATGGACGTATTATGCGTGTTCCTGATTTAGCAGTTGAAGCTCCAGTAGTAGAGATCACAGAAGATGGCGAGGTAGCTGTTGAAGATGGTGACTACGAATTAGAAGATGGGACTGTACTCAAAGTTGTTGGTGGATTAATTGCAGAGATTATGCCAGCAGCAGAAGAAGATGAGGATGGTGAAGTTGTTACTGAGGAAATGAATAAAACTGAAAAGTTCTATGATGTATTCCTTAAGAACGGTGGAAAGGCTCACGTAATCAACACAGAGGAAGGTAAGATGAACGAAGGAGATAAGATGGTTATCGAAGGCGAAGAAGCCGCTCCAGGTGAATACGAACTTAACTCAGGCGAAACATTAACAGTAGGAGAAGAAGGAGTTATTGATTCAATCAAAACTGCTGATGAAACTGTAGAAGATGACGCTAAGAATGCTGCTGAAGAAGCAGTGGAAGAAGCTGATGAAGAAGTTCAAGGAATTGTAAATAACTTGAAGGACTTGGTTAAGCAGATCAAAGATTTGAAATCTCAGTTCGAAAAGATTGAGAACGAAAATAAAGAGCTCAAGGAACAATTCAGCAAGTTTGCTGATGCTCCATCTGATGAGCCAACGAATACAAAGGTGGACTTCAAAGCTGCAAGCAAAGAAGAGAAGCTTAAGTTTTTCAGAAAAAGAGGATAAGAAATAACAAGAATATTAACAAATAAAATTTAAAACAAATGAGTTTAAATGTAAGCGGATTAGCAGCATATACTGATGAGCAGAAAATGCCTCTAATCAAGAAATCAATCTTGGAAGGACGTACTATTCAATATATTACAGTTCAGCCAGATATTAAATCAACAGCTTCAATAAACATTATGGATTCTACACTTTCCCTTCAAGCGGGTTCTTGTGGATTCACTGATGCAGGAAGCACAAGTTTAACACAAAGAGATTTGAGCGTATGCCCACTTAAGGTAAACGAATCAATCTGTTTGGATACACTTGAGTCATACTACACTCAAGCGATGATGCAACCAGGTAGCTACAACGAGGACATTCCTTTCGAGCAGCTTTACGCTGAAGATAAGGCAGAGAAAATTGCAGCAGCTATCGAGGATAACGTTTGGAAAGGTAACTCTCCAGATTTCACAGGACAAACTGCTTGTGATGGTTTCCTTAACGTGTTTGAAAACACAGCAGCTTCAGGTTCAACTGTAGCAGGTAACTCTTCAAGTGCAACTGCAATTACTGCAGCTAACGTAATTGGTCTTGTAGATGATGTAGCAGCAGCTATTCCTACAGATATAATTGATTCTGATGATCTTGTATTGTTCATGGGATATGATACATACAGATTGTGGGCAACTGCACTTAGAAATGCAAACCTTTTCCACTACGATGGAGCAGAGAATCAAGGAGATAACTTCTCTCAAATGATTCCAGGAACTAACATCAGAGTAATCGCTGTTAGAGGACTTAACGGAACTGATAGAATGTTTGCTTCAAGAGCATCTAACTTCTACTTCGGAACTGATTTGCTTAACGATTGGGAGAACTTCTCTATATTCTACTCTATGGATAACCAAGAGGTAAGATTTGTAGCTAAGTTCAAGATCGGTGTAAACGTAGCATTCCCTGGGTTTGTCGTTGCATTCAAATTAGCATAATCGTAAGATTGAAATAAGAAACTTAAAAGGCTGCTGCAATTGGTAGCGGCCTTTTTTTTAAAAGAAATATTAACAAAATTAAAACATAAGAAATGAGTTGTATAATTGATAACGGATATACTTTAGGTTGTGCTTCAATCGGTGGTGTTGAGAGAGTTTGGATAGGAACATATGATGCTGATGCAACATATACTATGGATTCTGGTAACACTATTACTGCGGCAACATCAGCTTCAACAGTATATTTATTCGAGCAAGATATGGAGTACGCTGGTCTTAACCAGAACGGAGTATTCACAAGAGAAAACGGAACGGTTCACTATGAATCAATCCTTTCAGTAAAATTCACTAACCTAGATGCTGATCTTAGAAATACAGTATTAGCACTTGGTAAAGCACCAATCGTTGCGGTTGTAAAATCTAACGAAGGTGATTACTACATAGCTGGAGTTGAATCTGCTGGTAGAGCTACAACTGGAGCTGCGTCTCTAGGAGTTGCAATGAGTGATATGAACGGAGCGAACTTAGAGTTCACGTTTAAATCTAAAAACGGAATCTATCTAATGGATGGTTCTTTGATTGGAACAGATATTCCTTTGGGAGCATAAGAGTTTCCCTTCTAATAATTAATGGGCTATGGCTGGCAATTCTGCTGCTTAGCCCATTTTTTTATGCTATAACTTGAACAAAAAAGAGTTTTCTATATTGATAATAAAAAGCTATGGCATATAGATTAAAACAAGGAGTATCAGGTTCAAGGATACTTAAAGGTTCTGAAGTGATAGTTCTTTCAGATGAGTTAACTCAAAAGCAATTACAAAGCCTTCACAGAACATTACCATCATACATTGAGGAATTCGATGAGAAGCTTGATAAAGTTGAGAAAGAAGTTGAAGCTTATACCAAATCAAAGAGAAAGAAACGAAGAAAGAAGAAAGATGCTAAAGATAACGAAGAATAGTATAAACGAATTATATGTAACAGTTACGGAGAACACAACTCTGGACCCAGCATATTACTTGATGTCTCTATATTCTAAAGATAATGTAGATACACGAGTTGTACGTTTCTCTGGTGATTCAAGTACGAACACCCAGAGGTGGAATATATTCTCACTTGAGGAAACTACTGCAGCAAACGAGGACCTAGAGGATGCTAAGATCAATCTAATTGCAGGTGGCCAGTATGATTATGTCATCTACGAAACATCTGCCCCAACTGGTACATCAATTACAAATGCAGGCGTGGTAGAAAAGGGTTTGCTTAAAGTAGAGAACCCAGCTAATAGCGGTTCAACATATAGCGATTCAAATAACATCATCACATTTATTTAATAGATCATGGAAGATAATAAAAAGAAGGATAATAAAGAGCAAGCAAAGAGCAAGCAAACATTTAAGATTCTTAACTTCAACGAGGCCTATGAGCCACCAAAGATGAAGCTAAACAAGAAGCTTAACATCATAGAGTGGGGAGATAAGAATCTGTATCCAGATTACATTCTGAATACCTACAATACTTATGGCTCTTCTATGCACAAGAATATCATTAACAAGAAAGCAAAGCTTGTAGCTGGTAAAGGATTCAAAGATATTGAGTCTCCAGAGCTTCAAGAGTTTGTTGAACTTAACGAGCTAGAAGGAGAGGTTAAGAAAGCAGAGCTTGATTATGAGTTGTTTAATGGATTCGCTTTTGAGATTATCTGGAACAACGCAGGTACAAAGATTGTATCTGTAAAACATATACCACTTTCTAAACTTAGAATAGGTATTGAAGATGAAGATTACAACTTCCCTCATATGTGGTTCTCAAACAACTGGGAGAAGTATAAAAAGGAAGAGTATGCTCCAGAGCTTATAAGAAGCTTTAATCCACTTATCAAGAAAGGAAAGCAGATTCTATTCTATTCGGAATATAACCCTGCTAATGACGAACTATACCCTATACCTGGGTATTCTACTTCATTCAACTGGATTGAGCTTGAGTACCAGATCAGCGTTTTCCACCTGAATCAGGCAAAACAAGGTTATGCTCCTTCATTTATTTTAAACTTCTCAACAGGAATTCCTACTGAAGAAGAGATGGACCAATTCAACCGTGAGTTTAAGCGCAATTATTCTTCAACTGAAAATGCAGGAAAGATCATCATAACTTACTCAGAAGGAGTAGATGGTGCTCCAGTACTAACACCTATTCAATTGAATGATTCTGATGAGCGTTTTGTTAATCTTATGGACCAGATAGAGAATCAAATTGTGGCAGGTGCAGAGATTCCACCACAATTGATTATTCTTACGCCAGGTAAACTAGCTTCTACTTCTGAAAGGAATGAGCTTATGAATGAGTTCCAACAAAGTTACATTGGACCAAGGCAAAATAATATTGAAGCTGTACTTAAAAAAATTACTAAAGCATCAGGCTATGATGAAGAGCTTAAACTAGAAACTTTCGTAGAGGAAGATGCTCCTAAATCAAATGATAAAGAAGCAGATGCTAGGGCCCAGCTCCGTGGAAGTGTAGGAGGTGTGCAAGGGATTATACAGATTCAACAATCCGTTGCTCAAGGCTTAACAGATAGAGGAAGTGCTGCAGCTCTATTAGAGCTCATATACGGCTTTAAACCAGATCAAGCTCTAAGATTACTAGGAGGAGTACAAGAAGGCTCTAGTGGGCAAGCAAATAGCCCTGAGCAGGAAGCTCCTATAAGCCCAGAGTTACAGAAACAGATTGATGATATTAAGAAAAAGTTATAACTTTGAGTTATGAATAATTATTATGTATACATGCACGTTAAAGAATCTGATGGAACCCCATTCTATATTGGAAAGGGTAAAGGTTATCGTGCTACCTCTAAATCAGGTAGGAGTAGAATATGGAATAATTATGCTAATAAATATGGATTTGATGTTATTTTAATTGAGCAAGGCTTGCTTGAAGAAGAAGCTTTTGAAAAAGAAATTTACTGGATTGATAGGGTTGGTATGAAGAAAAGTGGTAATGGTCCACTTGTTAATTTTGAACGTGGTGGTAGAGGTACTTCTGATATAAATAAAGGAAATTGTTTTAGAGGGAAATCAATATATATAGATGACATTAAATACGATTCTATAACAGAAGCATCAAATGCTCTTGAGATTAACTACAACACTCTTGCAAAAAGAATAAGAGTAACTGGTGAAAACAAAGCAACTCCTCAAAGATTTGGAAATGGTATTAGAAACCCCCAATCAAAAATGATTATTGATTTAGAAACTGGTATTTTTTATGAATCAATATCATCAGCTGCAAAAGCAAAAGGTATAAATAGAAGCACCTTGAGCGCTCAACTTACTGGGCAAAACAAAAAAACTATAAAATTAAAATACATTTAACATGACTAACGTAAAATTTATTTCTTGCGAATACGTAAAGGATAATACAATTATAGAGATGAATGTGGATGATGCAAAGATCAACCCAACCATCTTCAAAGTGCAGCGTGTTTATTTACAGCAGATACTTGGTAGTTATTTCTATGACCACCTATCAGAGGCTGTAGCTAACTCAACACTTACAACTGCAGAAGAAAACTTGATCAGGAATTACATTCAGAATATGCTTGCAGAATATGTTGTATATGAGCTATTCCCATTCTTGAATTATAAGAGTACAAACAAAGCGGTCTCTAAAGAATCATCTGAGTATTCACAACCAGCTGATTTAGATGAAATAAAGTACCTTAGAAGCAATGTAAAGGATATGGCTGAGTTCTTCTCAAGAAGATTGGCTAAATACTTATGTGATCACCAGGAGGATTTTCCTGAGTACCAATCACCAGAGGTTCCAGAGAATCTTCCAAAGAACAATAGAAGCTACTTCAATGGAATCTATATGCCAAGAAAAGGGCCTGAAGGAATAGAGAAATGGGATGAACCTTTTGAAGATTAAGAGTTATGGAAATAGGAGAATTACTACAATACATATCACAGTTCGGAGTGCTTCCTATTCTATTGATCATAGTGTATAAACTATGGCAAAAGATTGGTGTGCTTGAAACTCATCTTGAAGAAAAGAACGAAGAGATCAGAGAGATCGAGAAGGAAAACACGGGGCTTATGTACAAAATGCTTGCTGCCATTAAAAAACTAAAGGGAGATGAGTAAAGAAAGAGTAAATAATAAACTACGAAAAGCATTAAAAGAAGAGCTAAACGAAGTATTTACTCTGTATGTGAATGGTGAACTTCAAATGACAAGGGATGAAATACGAGAGCATATTGAAACACTTAAGGATATGGATATACAAGATATACGAAAAGAGAAGTGCAAGCTCAGAGGAGAAATTGAAAAGATGTTGCCAGATGAATAACTACTTTACCATATCAGAACTATGCATCAGCGATGAGGATATACCACAGCATGTGGCTGATAAATTACTCAAGCATCACATTTTACAAATGAATGTTGTAAGAGAAAAGCTTGGTGCACCTATATGGGCCAGCCAGAATTCTGGTTATAGGCCATACACTTGGGAGATTGCAAGAGGTAGAAGTGGTAGATCACAGCATACGTTTGGTGATAAGGGCGCAGTAGATTGGACTTGCTCTGATTTGAAGGAGCTATTTAAACTGCTATTAGAGCACACTTCTTACACAAGGATAGCTGTATACCCATCTGATGAGGGAAACTTTATACACTGCGATCACAAGGCAAGCAGCAGGCAGTTATTCTTAAGTGACTCAGGAAGTGATTGGAAGTTATCTACTGAAGCACAGATATTAGAAAAACTATAAATTAAATATTATGCCAATTAAAAGATGTACATCAGATGATAAGCCTGGATATAAGTGGGGCGATGAGGGAAAGTGCTATACTTATAACACAGATGATGAAGGTTCAAGAAGAGAGGCTGAGAAGAAGGCAAGGATTCAAGGAATAGCTATCGGTGAATATTGGAATGTTATAGGTTCCTCTGGAGATTATCCATCAGAACCAAGTGATAAGTGATGGATGTAGCAATATGTATAGTAATAGTATGCTTGATTGTTTTTTATGCGGCATACTTAGATAGAAAACAATAGGGGCTGAACGGCTATAGATTTCAATTGATTGATTGAAACACCTGAGTTCAAATCTCAGCAGCTCCACAAATAACAACGAAAGTATGGCAATGGCTGCGTAAGACGTAGCGTTGCAAGTGGAAACACGATCAAGAAACCTTGGGACATAACCCAACCGAAAGGGGCCGTTATGTTACAAACAAAAGGAGAGGCAAAACACCTCTCTTTTTTTAATTGTTGTGACTAAGTTGAGAACACCTCCCTTTTCGTGACCATTACAACCTGAGTGGTTATGATCTTGGAGTGCTTGCCGATTGGTTTTTCCATCTTCTACACTTTGTTTTTCAAAAGTCTCATAGCTCCAGGTCTCTCAGCTTTGGGCTGCTCAACCAGCCCTCTCTATATAAATAAAGAACTTTTATACTAAGTAATACGCAGCTAATTTAAAAATGTTACATCATCTGCAAAATTTATTAAATATCTGCTCCTCCAAAACCAAAATATCAACCTGTAACTCTTCGATCTGCACCCTGGCTCTGATCTCTTCCATCTCGCCTGGAGTGATGAATAACGTCATCAACTCAGCCATATCATCAGCATCATCGTAATCATCTGTTAAATTACAAGACATAGCTTACATTATTTCTGGATATATTGCTTCTAAATTTAGAGAGAAATCCTCTATTACTATTTCATCATCAACGAACTGAGTGATCAAATCTTCCATTCCTTCTCTCATTCCAAGATCATCTACGATTCTCTTGATCATTTCGTTATCTTCTATGAACTGTTTTACCTTATCTTCCATATATTTTTATTATAAAATAGTCATAAAAAAAGTAAAATCGAATAGTTATGAAATAAAAAAAGGCAAGCAAAGCACTTTACCAGGGAGAGCGACCACCCTTTCAAAACTTTACTTGCCAATTTATATGCCTGAAAACAAAAAAAACGTAATGTAAAAACCAGGTGCACATAAATATATCAAATGACCACACTCTTCTTTTTCATCTCAAACTCAGATGCTATTGCCTCCATCCCAAGATGATCAATAACTTCCGTTATGAGAAATTTTGTCCCTATAAATTTGCCTTCGAAATTTATTCTATCACCAGCTTCAATAAGCATCTGCTCTTTCTGGTGTCTCTTGTAGTAACATACCTTTCCTCCACGGAACCATATTTCATAGGTGTAATTACCCAGTGGGTCCAGGTTTGCTTGCCTTACACTTTCAACTTTACCGCTGTAAATTCTCATATCGCTCTTTTTGTTTAACACAAATCTACAGCAAAATAATAATTCGTGCAAATTATTTCTGATCTTTTTTTTCGATCAGCTTGAACTTCATGGTCCATTCGCCATTTTTCTCGTTGAAGCTCCACACTTTTTTATACACCTTATTCTTCATAATCAAAATCGTATTCCCAAATGAAACCAAACGCCTGCTTATATTGTCCACTTGCACAACTAGATATACCTCCTACTGCTTTTACATCGTCTCTTATGGCGATGCTGGCGTGCTCAAGTGACTCATATGTCTTGATGTGCTCTCCTTCAATAGATATTTGTTTTATGGGGTGCTTATACCCTTTTTCTGCTTTGTTCATATTATATGTGTGTCTCCGCTCCAGCATCATATCTTTTAACATATCATAATCATAGTCTTCAGATGATACATTGAATCTCTTCTCTACTTTTGTAAGCTGTTGCAGGAATCTCTTCTCTCGATATGCATGCATAAGCTCAGGCATAACACTTTCTAATTCTGATAGAAGAAGTGGATGGCCCATTTTCTCGAAGTAATCATATACTTCCCAGGCTACTTCATCTACTCCAGCTGTAGTTAACTGAGCCCTGCATCTACGCATCTTATTTTTAAGGTTGATTTCAGCTTTGTTTCTTTTTTTTCTGTACGCCTTGTCGCAATTCTTGCAGGCGTATCTTTTGCCATCAGGGTTTTTGGCCTCATTATAATAATCATCTAATGACTTGATCTCTTCACATTTGGTACATTTCTTCTTTTCCATATCTTTAAATAGTAAGAAAAAAAAGAATCAAATCGAATAGTTGTTTTCATCTGTAGAAATTTTCTCTTCATATTCTACCATCTCTTGCATTTCCTGCACGTAATTATCAACCAAATCCTGGCCGCCTACTTTAAATAGTCTCGTCATAAATTGATTCCAAAGTATCCTTGATTCCTTTTTTTCTTTGATAGTGACCAGTTTCCTATCCTTCTTTTTTCTATTTAACGGCTCTCCTTTCTTAGCCTCTAGTTCTGAAGCATAGTAATTATGTGCTCCACATTTAGCACACCTTCTAATAAAATGCTTTGTTCCATTCTTGAATGTTGTGGGCTCATACTTGAATTTTGTGCTGCCACAATTCCTCTTTTTACAAATCATATCTCTAAGTTTAGAATACAAATGTAATACTAATTTTTCATATCTAACCAAATGCCAGCAGATTGATTTATAGTAGGGAGATCATCTCCAGGGTTGTATCCCTTCTTTTTCATTTCTACTTCTGGAGTGTCTTGAACTGGCTCTTCATATTTGATCTCAACTTGAACTGGCTCCTTCTTCTTTGGTTTAGATGGTTTTTTATTTAATAGCCCATCAGCATCAAAGTGATATGTCCATTCCCATTTACCAGTTGATTTATTCTTATGCTTGCTTCTTTTTAGATAGCCCTTTACTTCAAGTTCTTTTGCTGCCTTCTCATATTTTTCATCACCCCAACCAGTAGATTTTTTTATACTGTGTGCGCTATCATAGAAAGTATCTGAGTTAGATTGTATATTGAAGTATAGAATGAAAGCCGAATCGCTTAATTCTTTTTTAGCTTTATTTGGTACCAAAGTGAATGTACCTGGCTTTCTCTTCCCTTTTTTCGTTTTGATTAAATTCATATTCCTGCATTAAGTTGTCTCTTCCCTGTTGTTAACCGATACAGGAACCTGGGAGGAGCTACCCCCCAGGAATCGGCACATACTTTAAATGGGTATGTGAGCCCTTCAATTTGTAAATAGTAAGAAAAAAAGAAAACCAACTCAAGAAGTGTTAATAACTTTTTTATTTGGCTTAAAACCATACCCCGAAAATCAGGGAATAGGGTATAAAAAACCATACCCCGAAAATCAGGGAATAGGTCCATACCCCGAAAATCAGGGAATATATTACTAAACTAATTATTAATAAAGAACTCACTTCGTTCGTTCTCTAACTCTATAAGGAAAATAAATCATACGCCTCCTTCCAGTAATTAGTTCTTTTGTTGATCGAGCAGAATATTCTATTAAATAAGTTTTGCCCTGCGGGCGGCAATTGAAGTGGACATCCCTCCTTGCTGTTGAGTCATGAGCAGAGAAAGCATCTCCTCCTTCCATCTTGGCCATTCGGCCTTGAGCTTTTAATTTAGTAAAGTGTTATGCCTGTACCTCGCTATCCAACCGAACGAGCTCTGTTAGTCTCTCCAACTCCCCTTCAAAGTACTTCTTAAACATCTTACCCTTCCGCTTGAGTTCCTTGCGAGAATACACGCTTATTTCGATTCTATAGGTCATATTACGCTCTCCTGGGTAAGGGTAAGATGGCACTTCAACGCTGTATATCAAGTGATCAGGAACTAATGTGGTGCAATCCAAAAACCATTCTTCAACTGCTTCTTCATATAACTCCTTGATAATGTATGCATTAGCACTATTCATCTTATGTGTTACTTTAACTGAGATCGCTATGTCTCTACTTTCCTCGCCTATAGCTAAGGCTGTTGCGGAGTACTTGTCTCCCTTCTTTATTAGTCTTGCTTGTGTGTTTGCCATACACTATAGTAGAAAATTCCATTCAAAAAAGAAAGTAAAAACCCTTCGATTTGCTTGCATATTTGTTTATACTGTATTATGAAGTATCAGGAGCATAAGGATAAATTAGCAGGAGAACAATACAACCCACTACCAAATGATGTTTGCAATCAACTTGTGATTAATAATCAGGAGCTTGATCGTGTCGC
>Ga0102945_1000128_pt1 | contig 24903 bp, 24 predicted proteins | sample SalPonred_H2O_MG_FD_78207 | JGI IMG/M metagenome (GOLD analysis project Ga0102945, IMG submission 78207) | Salt pond water microbial communities from South San Francisco under conditions of wetland restoration - Salt Pond MetaG R2_restored_H2O_MG ...
ATCGCGATATTCGCAGCGAACTCGACTCTGGCCGGATTGGTTTGGACCCGCTCGAGCTCGACATGGTTCAACCCTCGAGCGTCGATGTTCGACTGGATCGGTTCTTCCGCCTTTTTGACAATCACAAGTATCAACACATCGATCCAGCGACCGACCAACCCGACTTGACCAGGCTGGTCGAGGTGGAACCCACCGAAGCCTTTGTGCTCCACCCGGGTGAGTTCGTCCTGGGTGCAACGTTCGAAGTTGTCAGTTTGCCCGATGACGTCGCTGCTCGTTTGGAGGGGAAGAGTTCGCTCGGACGATTGGGTTTGCTGACCCACTCCACGGCGGGCTTCATTGACCCAGGGTTTTCCGGTCACGTCACGTTGGAGCTCTCCAACGTGGCAACGCTCCCGATTACGTTGTGGCCGGGTATGAAAATCGGACAGCTGTGCTTCTTCCGCTTGACCTCGCCTGCGGAGCATCCGTATGGGTCGGAGAAATATGGCAGTCGCTACCAGGGCCAGCGCGGCCCGACGGCGTCACGGTCGTTTCAGAACTTTCACCGCACCGACGTTTCGAAGCCGTAGCGATCGCCCCACTGGTTCATTTGGTCGACCAGCCAGGGACTAAAAGCAAACGGGGTCTGTCCCACGGAGCTTTGGAGTGCTGCGGGCTCGACCCACTCCCACTCACACACTTCTTCAGCCTGAGGGGACGGGTCGGATGTTGCCCGCGCGACGAAGACGGGACAGATCTCGTTTTCCACTATTCCTGAGGCGTCCACCGCTCGGTACCGAAAGTCAGGCAGTGCCTCGGCAATGGTCTCCAGCTCCAACCCGAGCTCGTCCCTTGCCCTACGACGAATGGCGTCCTCCATGGACTCTCCCGGACCCGGGTGACCGCAGGCCGAGTTCGTCCACACCCCGGGCCAGGTTTTCTTAGAGAGCGCTCGGCGGGTGATGAGGACCTTGCCCTCGGTGTTGAAGATGTGGCAGGAGAAAGCTAAGTGGAGCGGTGTGTCCGTTGTGTGGACGGTCGCTTTATCGGCGGTGCCGATTTCGGCACCGTCCTCGGTGACGAGGATGACTAGCTCGGAGGTTTTCATCGTCTACTCGCGCTACTGTGCAAGGGTAAGAAGTTCTGTGTGTCGCTCTGGGGCGACCAGCACAGCCTAGCTAACGGGTGTGGAAATATCTCGGGAAGGACCCCACTGTGGCGGTTGAGTTAGATACCCGGATTGACCTCTATACCCGGGTGGCCGAGGAAACTTCGCAGGGCGTTATCAAGCGCTATTCCACCTCGTTTGGCCTCGCTTCGAAGCTACTGGAACCTCGCGTTCGCACCCACATCGGAAATCTTTACGCTCTCGTGCGTCTCGCCGACGAAATCGTCGACGGCGTTGCCGCCGAAGCTGGTGTCTCAACCGCGGAAGCGGGAGCCATGCTGGACGCTCTGGAAGCGGACACCGAGCGCGCGCTTCAGGTGGGCTACAGCACCAACCTCATTGTGCACGCGTTTGCCAGTTCGGCGAGGACGGTGGGCGTAACAGCTGAGCTCACAAGACCCTTCTTCAGTTCGATGCGCATGGATCTCACGCAGACCGAGCACACACCCGAAACCTTTGACGAATACGTCTATGGCTCAGCGGAGGTGGTCGGATTGATGTGCCTCGAGGCTTTCCTCGAGGGCCGAGAGGTGTCCTCTTCCGATCGCGAGGTCATGGTCACGGGCGCGAGGGCTTTGGGGGCCGCCTTTCAAAAGGTCAACTTCTTGAGAGACTTGGGCGCAGACGTCCAAGCGCTCGGGCGCAGCTACTTCCCCGGCGTTTTCGTCGACGCCTTTGACGAGGAGACCAAACACCGCCTGCTGGATGACATTGACCAGGATCTTGCCCAGTCCGCGGCAGCGTTGCCGTTGCTGCCGCCAGGTGCCAGGCGGGCCGTGTCACTGGCACACGCGCTGTTTGAAGCTTTGGGGGAGCGAATCCGGACAACGCCTGCCACCGTTCTCCAAACTTCACGGATTAGTGTTCCCGACGTGACCAAAGCAGTGCTTGCACTGCGCGTGCTCACCGGTTTTGTTCCGTCCGCTCCTCGCAGCATCAGAAAGGCTCCCCGTGTCTAAGTCAGTAGTTGTCGTGGGTGGGGGAATCGGTGGCATCGCTACCGCTGGCCTTCTCGCGCGAGATGGTTACCAGGTCACCCTGGTCGAAGCTCACGCCCGGTTGGGCGGTCGAGCGGGCCTATGGGAGAAAGACGGCTTCCGCTTCGATACCGGACCGTCCTGGTACTTGATGCCCGAGGTCTTCGACCACTGGTACAAACTCATGGGCACCTCGGCTGATGAGCACCTTAACCTCACCAAACTTGACCCGGGCTATCGCGTCTACTTCCAACCCCAGGGCGGCTCAGACGCCGAGTTCCTCGACGTTCGCGCCAACCGCGAGGACAACCTGGCGATGCTCGAAGAGATTGAACCCGGGTCTAGGGCCAACATGGAGAAGTATCTCGATTCGGCGAAAGAAACCTACGAAATCGCTAAAGAGTACTTTCTGTACACCTCGTTCCAAAGCCTGCGCACCCTTCTCGTTCCCACAGTTCTGAAGCGGACGGGAACCCTGGTTCGCCTCTTAACCACGCCGATCATGACCTTCGTCAAGCGATACACGAAGAACCCCAAGATTCAACAGCTCCTGGGATACCCGGCAGTGTTCTTGGGCTCATCCCCCTACATCGCTCCCAGCATGTTCCACTTGATGTCCCACCTGGACCTCCAGGACGGCGTGCTCTATGCCGAGGGGGGATTCACGCGGGTCATTGATTCCATGCGGACCGTGATCGAAGATCACGGTGTCACGATCCTGACCCAGGCGCGAGTGTCGGTTATTACGACGGAAAGGCGTTCGGGCAAGGCCCACGCGACCGGTGTGACCTACGAGGACTCCCACGGGGACCAGCACACCCTCCACGCGGACTTTGTGGTCTCGACCACAGATCTGCACCACAGCGAGACAAAGCTTCTCCCTCAGGAACTCCAGACCTACCCGCAGTCCTACTGGGACAAGAAGGTCTCCGGACCCAGTGCCGTACTCCTCTATCTCGGGGTGAAGGGCGAAGTTCCTGAGCTTCTTCACCACACCTTGTTCTTCACTGAAGACTGGGAGGACAATTTCTCCAAGATTTTTGCGGACAAGCCCACGGTGCCCAATCCCGCCTCGGTGTATGCCTGCAAGCCCAGTGCCACGGATAATTCCGTGGCACCCAAGGGTCACACCAACATCTTCGTACTGGTCCCGATGCCTGCTGACGTGAGCCTCGGGCACGGAGGAATTGACGGTTCAGGGGATGCCGAGGTGGAGGCCATTGCCGATCGCGCCATCGCTCAGATTGCTGCGTGGAGTGGTGCGACGGACTTGGCGGAGCGCATTGTGCTGCGGCGCAGTGTGGGTCCGGCTGACTTTGCTGCGGACCTGAATGCGTGGATGGGCACAGCCTTGGGCCCCGCCCACACTCTGATGCAGAGTGCTCTGTTCCGCTCGGGAAACGTGTCCAAGAAGGTGGAGGGTCTGTATTTTGCGGGAAGTTCGACTATCCCCGGTATCGGACTGCCGATGTGTTTGATTAGTGCCGAGGTATTGGTCAAGCGCGTCCGGGGGGACGTCTCAACAGCACCACTGCCGGAACCCCTGATGCCGGTGGCCTAGGAGTCGTCGTGTCCTTTCTCTATCTGGCGGCCCTGCTCCTCTCGTTGGTGGGAATAAGCCTGTTGGATTTTCGACACAAGCTGGCATTTTTTGGAGGGGCAGCACTCCGCTCCTTGGTGATTATCGCCGTGTCTGTCGTGTTCTTCCTGGTGTGGGATGTGGTGGGAATTGCCACGGGTGTGTTCTTCCGGGGTGGTGGACCCTGGATGACCGGAGTCCTGCTGGGGCCTGAGTTACCCCTGGAGGAGCTGTTCTTCCTCATGGTGTTGACCTATTCGACGTTGGTGTCGTATCTGTGGGCTGGAAAAGCGGTCGGAACGAGGCGCCCGGCATGACGTATTGGCTGATCAACATTCCCTTTCTTCTGGTGGCCGCCGTGGTGTTGGGCGTGGCACTGGGGCGCAGGTCTTCGCCTCGGGGACTCCCGTGGCTGATATCGGCGGTGGTCATGATGGTGTTGACTGCGGTTTTTGATAACGCCATCATCGGATCCGGACTTGTCGCCTATGACCCCGAGCTTCTCAGCGGCGTCATGGTTGGGCTGGCGCCGCTGGAAGATTTCGCCTACACGGCGGCCGCACTGTTGCTGATTCCCGCACTGTGGCACCTGCTGGAGCGGCGGGGTCCCGAGAGCTCATGAGGGCTCTTCGGACTCTGGTGCTGAGCTCCCGACCGCTCAGCTGGGTCAACACGGCTTTCCCCTTCGGTCTCACCTACTACCTGTTTGTCGGGGAGTTTGATGCCCTGTTTGTGGTGGGCAGTCTGTTCTTCCTCATCCCCTACAACGTGCTGATGTATGGCATCAACGATGTTTTTGACTACGAATCTGACCTGCGAAATCCCCGCAAAGGTGGGGTGGAGGGAGCTTTGCTCCCACCCGAGCTGCACCGCCCGATGCTTCTGGTGTCGACGGTGCTGCCACTGCCCTTCCTCGTTCCCCTCGTGCTGTGGGGGTCTGTGGCCTCCACCGGTGTGCTGGCTCTCGCGCTCTTCTTTGTGGTCGCCTACTCGGCGAAGAACCTACGCTTCAAAGAAGTGCCGTTTGTGGATTCAGTGACCTCGAGCCTGCACTTTGTCATGCCGGCCATCTTTGCGATGACGGTGGTGGGGGGAGAGCTCACCTCCCTAGCTCTCACACTTCTGGGTTCCTTCTTCTTCTGGGGCATGGCCTCCCACGCCTTTGGGGCTGTGCAGGATGTGGCGGCTGACCGGGAGGCCGGCGTTGGGTCCATTGCCACCGTCATTGGAGCCAAGGGAGGGGTCCGCTTCGCCATTGGTCTCTATGTTCTGGCGGGTCTTTTGCTCCTCGTGACCCCGTGGCCCTTGCCGCTAATCGGACTGGTCGTGATTCTCTATGTCGGAGCGCTTGTCCCCTGGTGGTCGGTCAGCGACGAGGATTCCTGGAAAGCTAATCGCAGCTGGCGGTGGTTCTTAGGCCTGAACTTTGTGGCCGGTGCTGTTGTGGTCTTGGTGCTCTTTGAGTGGTGGCAGGTCACCGGATAACGCGCGGGGGTGCTTTCACGAAGAGCAGCATGATGCCTCCGACCAGCAACACGAGGGCAATGCCGAGAAGCCCAAACAGAGTTTGGCTGGCCGCCAGCGAAATGGACACACCCCATGCCAGCGAGGCCATCCAGCCGGCGGCCCTCCCGGTCGTTGCATAGAGGCCAAATACTTCGCCCTCTTTTCCGACGGGTGTTACCCGGGCGAGGAATGACCGTGATGCGGCTTGGGCGGGTCCGACAAACAGGGCCAAAATCAGCCCGGCAACCCAGAACATCGGTGTTCCGAGGTCGACCAGGAAAAATACTCCCAACGTGCAGGCAACGAGACCAAACACGGACACGACGATGACCGTCTTGGGTCCCAGTCGGTCATCGAGTCGCCCCGCCAGGATGGTGGCAACCCCCGCCACAAGATTGAGCGCAATACCAAAGACGACGAGGTCGGTGAAGGTGAAACCAAAGACGATGCCAGCGACCACCGAGCCAAAGACAAACACAGCAGACAGCCCATCGCGATAGACAGCGCTCGCCAGCAGGAACCAAAAGGTGGGCCGGCTGTCTTTCCAGAGCCTCACGATGCTCCGGCCGAGCTCCACATAGCTGCGGAAGAACCCGACCTTTTCCGCGGTAGTCAGCTTGGGGGGCTCGGGGACGTTCACAAAGATGGGAATCACAAAGAGGACGGTCCAGATGGTGGCGCCGAGGGCGATCAGCTGGAACGTGGAGGCGACAGTGCCATCCAAGACCCCACTCAGGATGAGACCCACCACAGCGGCGAGGGCGATGATGCCTCCCAGGTAACCAAACCCCCAGCCCAAACCCGAGACCTTACCCACGGTTTTCGGCGTTGAGATCGATACCAGGAGCGCGTTGTAGCTCACGCCGGCAATTTCTCCAAAGACACTGCCGAGGGCAATCAGGGCGACACCCATCCAGAACCACTCCGCACCCGGCTGGACAAATACCATCCCCAGTTGAGCGGCAATGAGCAGAGCGGTGAAGAGGAAAAGTTGCGACTTCTGTTGACCGGTTCTATCCGCGCGCTGTCCGAGAACTGGGGCGAGGAGCGCAATCAAGAGACCGGCAGCGGTGATGCCATAGCCCAGGTTGCTGGCCAGTTGGCCCAGTGCTGCATCCTCTCCCGCGGTTCCCACCACGTCGGGATCGATGAAGAACGTGCTGGTCAGGAAGCTGGGGACCCAGACGAACGTGATGAGGACCGTGTTGAAGGGCTGCGTGGCCCAGTCCCAGAACGCCCAGGACCATACCCGTTTGCGAGGTATGACTTTGCCCTCGTTGCCGGTTAGTCCCACAACAGGCAGGGCGTCAGTGTCGGTAAAAAAGGAGGGAGTGCCCTGTGAGGGCGAACCGTCGTTGGTCATGAGAGAACCGTACTGCCCTCAGGCGAATTTTGGGTAAATAACGGAAATCCACTGGGGGACGCACACCCCTTGAGTCATGACGACTCACATTTTCGTCGACAAACTTGACAAGGGTCGACTCAGGGTGCAAAATTGAGTCACGCCGACTCACATTTGGCGATACTACAGACAGTAAGGAGCAGGCCAGATGGCACGCGCAGTAGGAATTGACTTAGGAACCACCAACTCGGTGGTGTCCGCACTGGAGGGTGGCGAGCCCACCGTGATTGCTAACGCTGAGGGTCTTCGCACGACTCCCTCCGTCGTGGCATACACCAAAGACGGCGAGATTCTCGTCGGAGAGACCGCCAAGCGTCAGGCAGTGACCAACGTGGAGCGGACGATCTCGTCCGTCAAGCGTCACATGGGCACTGACTGGACCATGGAGGTGGACGACAAGAAGTACACCCCCCAGGAAATTTCCGCCCGTATTCTTGCCAAGCTCAAGCGCGATGCTGAGCAGTATCTCGGCGAATCCGTCACGGACGCCGTGATTACGGTCCCCGCATACTTCAATGACGCTGAGCGCCAGGCCACCAAAGAGGCTGGTGAGATCGCGGGATTGAACGTTCTGCGCATCATCAACGAGCCCACGGCCGCAGCCCTCGCCTACGGTCTTGACAAGGGTAAAGAGGATGAACTCATCCTGGTCTTCGACCTCGGTGGAGGAACCTTCGATGTGAGCTTGCTCGAGGTGGGCAAGGACGACGAGTTCTCCACCATCCAGGTGCGCGCCACCGCCGGTGACAACCGACTCGGCGGAGACGACTGGGATGAGCGCATCGTGGACTACTTGGCCACTCGGTTCAAGGAGACCACCGGTGTTGATGTGTCCGGTGACAAGATCGCACGGCAGCGACTCAAAGAAGCTGCCGAGCAAGCGAAGAAAGAGCTCTCAACCTCGTCGAGCACCCAGATTCAGCTCCCCTACCTGTCGCTGACCGATAGCGGTCCCGCCAACCTGGATGAGTCACTCACGCGCGCCAAGTTTGAGGAGCTCACGGAGGACCTCCTGGAGCGCACGAAGAAGCCCTTCAACGACGTCATCAAGGAAGCCGGAGTCAAGCTCTCCGACATCTCCCACGTCGTCTTGGTCGGTGGATCCACCAGGATGCCCGCCGTCACCGCACTGGTGACAGAGCTGGCTGGTGGTCAGGAGCCCAACAAGAGCGTCAACCCGGATGAGGTAGTCGCCGTGGGGGCCGCTTTGCAGGCGGGTGTTCTGATGGGTGAGCGCAAAGACGTTCTGCTGATTGACGTCACCCCCTTGAGCCTCGGAATCGAGACCAAGGGTGGCATCATGACCAAGCTGATCGAGCGCAACACCGCCATCCCCACCAAGCGCAGCGAAACCTTCACCACCGCGGATGACAACCAGCCCTCGGTGTCGATCCAGGTGTTCCAGGGCGAGCGCGAGTTCACCCGGGACAACAAGCCGCTGGGAACCTTTGAGCTGACCGGCATTGCACCGGCCCCGCGGGGGATCCCCCAGGTTGAGGTCACCTTCGACATCGACGCCAACGGAATCGTTCACGTGTCCGCTAAGGACAAGGGAACGAACAAGGAGCAGTCGATGACCATCACGGGAGGATCGTCCCTGCCCAAGGAAGACATCGAGCGCATGGTGCGTGAGGCTGAGGAGAATGCCGCGGAAGACAAGAAGCGGCGCGAATCAGCAGAGGAGCGCAACCAGGCTGAGCAGCTGGTCTACTCCGTGGAGAAAATCCTCAAGGAGAACGACGAGAAGATCCCCGACGACGTCAAGTCCGAAGTCCAGGCCGATGTTGACGCCCTCAAGTCCGCGCTTGCGGGTGAGGACGAAGAGGCGCTGAAGAAAGCTATGGAAACGCTCGCCACAAGCCAGACCAAACTGGGTGAGGCCCTCTATCAGGCCGAACCCGATGCGGGGGCTCCCGAGGCTGGCGAGTCCAGTGACTCGGCAGAGGATGAGGACATCGTCGACGCTGAAGTTGTCGACGACGACACCGACACCAAGAAGTAGGGCTCATGCCACGCAAAGAAAAACCTCAGCCCGAGAGGGATGAGGAACCCCAGGAACCGCTCTTCACCGACAAGCGTCGTGTTGATCCAGAAACCGGGGATGTTCGGCCCGAGGCAGCAGAACCCGCTGCCTCGGACGAGCTCTCCGAGGATGACATGGCACTGCTTCAGGAGGCCGAGCGGGATTTGGTCGCGGAATACCGCGATCGTGCTGCCCGAGCGGAAGCTGAGTTGCAGAATTTCCGGACCCGCGTGGAGAGAGATCGTCAGGCCAACCGGGAAACGGTGATTGCTGAGGTGATTCGATCACTCCTTCCTGTGATGGATGATTTGGATCGCGCGGAAGTCCACGGAGATCTCGCCGGCACGCCACTGGAGTTGGTGGCTCAAAAGCTGCGCTCAAGTTTTGAGCGCTACGACATCAAGCCCGTGGGCGAGGTGGGAGAAACCTTCAACCCCGCCGTCCACGAAGCTGTTGTTCGCCTGCCCGAGGCAGGCGCCACCGGAGAAACGGTCGCCGACGTTATCGAGGGCGGATACACGATGGGCGAGCGCTTGATCCGACCGGCCAAGGTCGCCGTGAAGGTTCCGGAAGACGAGTAAGGGAGGTGGGGCAATGGCGAGCCAGGATTGGCTAGAAAAGGACTTCTATCAGGTCCTCGGGGTGTCCAAGGACGCCAGCGAGGCTGAGATCAAGAAGACCTATCGTTCGCTTGCCCGCAAGTTCCACCCCGACTCCAACCCCGACGACGCCTCCGCAGAAGCTCGGTTCAAAGAAATCTCGGAAGCGTATTCGGTGTTGTCTGACTCCCAACAGCGCGCCGAGTATGACCAAATACGGGCCATGCAGGCGGGTCGCCCGCGCTTCACCGCCGGCGGCGGGCAGGGCGGATTTGATGATGTGTTTGGCGGGATGTTCGGTGGGGCGCCCCGTGGGGGGCAAAGTGCCGACTTTGGCGACTTGTTCTCGGGGCTGTTTGGCAACGGTCAAGGAGGCTTCCCCGGATACCGGGAGCCCACCAAGGGTCGTGATGTGATTTCGCGAGTCACTCTCGAATTGCCCACAGCACTCAAGGGCACCGAGGTGTCTCTCGAGGGTCCCGGCGGCAAGAAAATTACCGCCAGAGTTCCAGCCGGGGTGAAAGACGGGCAGAAAGTGCGTTTGCGGGGGAAAGGGCACCCGAGTCCCGATGGCGGGAAGCCCGGTGACGTAATCATCACGGTGGGTGTCCCTAAACACCAGATTTTCGGCCGGGACGGTGACAACCTCCGGATCGAAGTTCCGATCACCTTTGGCGAAGCAACGCTCGGTGCCACCATCGAGGTCCCCACAATCGAGGGTGAGGTCGTGAAGGTCAAGGTTCCCGCGGGAACCCCCAGCGGCAAAGTATTGCGGGTGAAAGGTCACGGTGTCCGCGGCGGGGCGGCGCTGGGTGACCTGCTGGTGGAACTCCAGGTGGCGGTTCCCGCGCACCTTTCCAAGGGTGCCCAGGGTCATCTCGAGAAGTTCATGGCGGCCCTGCCGAAGGAAAATCCCCGGGAGGACCTGCTGAAGAGAGCGGGGGTGTAGCCGATGGAGATGGATGAGAGAACCCCTCTGTTCGCCATTACCGCGGCGGCAGAGCTCGCTGGCATGCATCCGCAAACCCTGCGGCAATACGACCGCCTGGGTCTTGTGAGTCCCACTCGGACCGCAGGAAGAACCCGGCGCTACTCGATGAAGGATGTCGTCCAATTGCGAGAAATTGCCCGCCTGAGTGCGGAGGGACTGAACCTCGAGGGAATCAAGCGCATTTTGGAGCTGGAGTCGCAGGTCGAGGGTCTCCAGCGCAGAGTGCGCGATCTGGAAGCCACGCTGGCGGATGAGCTATTGCAGAAGTCGGGGCGTCGCGTATTTGCCGCCGGAGCAGAGGGAGACGTCATTCCTCTGCGCCAGGGTGAGCGAGCGAAGAAACACAACCAAATGGTGTTGTGGAACCCCTTTGGGTGGACACCACCGACCGCAAAGAAGCTTGAGAAGTAGAGGAGGGACACCATGGCAGAGCAAGCGCAGGGCCAGGAAACGGCCCTCCAGCAATATGGGGTCAACCTGACCGAGATTGCTCGGGAAGGAAAGCTGGATCCAGTCATCGGTCGAGACGCCGAAATTCGTCGAGTGTCGCAGGTGTTGACCAGGCGGACCAAAAACAACCCGGTGCTGATCGGTGAACCCGGTGTCGGAAAGACGGCGGTGGTGGAGGGTTTGGCGCAGCGCATTGTCGCCGGAGATGTCGCGGACTCTCTGAAAGGCAAGCAGCTGATTGCGCTCGATTTATCCGCGATTGTTGCCGGGGCTAAATACCGCGGAGAGTTCGAAGAACGGCTCAAGGCGGTACTGAAAGAGATCAACGACGCCGAGGGTGAGATCATCACCTTCGTGGACGAACTCCACACTCTGATGGGTGCTGGCGGTGGTGAAGGATCGGTCGCAGCTGCCAACATGCTCAAGCCCATGTTGGCGCGCGGCGAGCTCCGTCTCATTGGCGCCACAACCCTCAACGAATATCGCGAGCACATCGAAAAAGACGCCGCTCTCGAGCGTCGATTCCAGCAGGTTTTTGTCGGTGAACCCAGCGTTGAGGACACGGTGGCGATCCTTCGAGGTCTGAAGGAGCGCTATGAGGCTCACCACAAAGTCGTGATCGCCGATAGCGCCCTCGTCGCGGCGGCCGCGCTCTCCAACCGATACATCACGGCACGGCAACTGCCCGACAAAGCTATCGATCTGATTGACGAGGCAGCGAGCCGCCTGAAAATGGAAATCGAATCGTCCCCCGTGGAAATCGATGAGCTTCGACGGGTCGTTGACCGGATGCGCATTGAGGAACTCGCCCTCAAGAAAGAGAAGGACGACGCGTCGAAGGCGCGCTTGGCCAAGCTCCGGGAAGATTTGGGGACCAAGAGCGCAGAGCTCGAGGCGTTGCAAGAGCGCTGGGCCGCCGAGAAGGCCTCCCTGCAGGACGTGGGGGAGTTGAAAACTCAGCTCAACGACGCTCGCATCGAGTTGGATCGCGCTATGCGCGAAGGGAACTATCAGGAAGCGTCCAAGCTCAACTATGAGGTGATCCCCGGGGTTGAGGAATCAATCCAGCGCGCAGAGAGCACCGAGCGCAGTGATGACCGCATGGTGAACGACCAGGTCACCGATGAGGACATTGCCGCCGTGGTGGCCGCCTGGACCGGAATTCCGGTGGACAAGCTCACCCAGGGTGAGACCGAAAGGTTATTGCAGCTCGAAACCGAGCTGGCGAGGCGTTTGGTGGGTCAAAAGGATGCTGTTCGCGCGGTCAGCGAAGCTGTTCGACGCACCCGAGCAGGGCTCAGCGACCCCGGTCGCCCCACCGGATCGTTCCTCTTTCTCGGCCCCACTGGGGTGGGAAAGACGGAGCTCGCGAAGGCGCTTGCCGATTACCTCTTTGACGATGAGAAAGCGCTTGTTCGAATCGACATGAGTGAATACGGCGAGAAGTTCTCAGTGTCGCGCCTGATTGGGGCCCCTCCCGGATATGTCGGGTATGAACAGGGTGGTCAACTCACCGAAGCCGTGCGCCGTCGCCCCTACTCAGTGATCCTGTTGGATGAGGTCGAGAAAGCCCACCCCGAGGTGTTTGACCTGCTCCTGCAAGTGCTCGATGACGGTCGCTTGACCGACGGCCAGGGTCGAACGGTGGATTTCCGCAACACCATCCTGATTTTGACCTCCAACCTGGGGTCTTCCTTCCTCATGGAGGAGGGTGTTCCGTGGGAGGCGAAGGTCGAGTCAGTGCGCCAGGAGGTTCGCCGAGCGTTCAAACCAGAGTTCGTGAATCGTTTGGATGACATTGTGGTGTTTTCCACTCTCACCGAAGAGGACCTCGGACAAATTGTGGAAATCACCGTCGATCGCCTTCAAGAGCGGCTGTCGGACAGACGCTTGGAGCTCGCCGTGACGCCGGCTGCGCGATTGTGGCTGGCCGATCACGGGTTTGACCCGGTCTACGGGGCGAGACCGCTTCGCCGACTGATGCAAAAAGAGATCGATGACCGTTTGGCCAGGGCCTTACTTGCCGGTGAGGTCCACGACGGCGACACGGTTAAGGTGGATCTTGCGGAGGACAAGTCCGGTCTCCACGTCCACCAATTCGCCATGGAATAAAGTTCGACCACACGGTGTTGAGCCCAGAGTGACCCCAGGAAAGGAACCACATGAGCCACGAACACCAGCCACACCAATTCGCGCTGACCGAGGTGCTGGAACAACGCTGGAGCCCACGGGCTTTTTCTCGTGATGAGGTTGTGAACCAGGACACACTGGGACCCGCTTTTGAAGCCGCCAGGTGGTCGCCCTCATCGGGGAACTCACAACCGTGGACATTCGTCGTGGGTTTTCGAGGGGATGACGTTTTTCAGACCATTGTGGGAACTATGGCGTCGGGCAATCAGGTGTGGGCAGAACATGCCGGTGCTGTTGTGGCCAATATTGCTGCGGTCGTTGATGCTGAGGGCAAACCCCAGTCACACGCGATTTATGACCTTGGTCAAGCCGTAGCGCACTTCACAGTTCAGGCCACCGCTGAGGGCTTGATGGTTCACCAGATGACTGGTTTTGACGCTCAAGCACTGGGTCGCGAGTTGGGGATTGAATCATCCCAGCGGGTCGTGACACTGATGGCCGTCGGTTCGATGGGGGACCCCGCCCACCTTCCGGAAAAACTTCAGGAGAGAGAGGCTCGGCCTCGCGAGCGTAAACCACTCTCCGAGATTGTGGGCGGAAGCGCCCTTTACGCCTGACACGGCCGTCTGGCCTGACCTCGCTGTTCGGGCTCAAGAACTGCATCACTCTCTGCGGGACGCGGGGTCATTGTCGCGCGTGTACTCGGGCGCTCGGCGAATAGAGCAGACTATTCCCTCGTGACAGAAGTTCTTGTGGGGTTTGCGATCGTGACGCTCGTGGTTGCCACCGGCTATGTCACGGGCCGAATAGGCATCCTCGGGCCCACGGCTTTGGATGTCCTCTCCAAGGCCGCGTTCTTTGTCTTTTCTCCGGCGCTACTGTTCATCGTGTTGGGAGATGCCGACATTCAGGTGTTGTTTTCTGCGCTGCTGCCGGTGTCGGCGTTGGCCGCGACCCTCGCGTTGGTGCTCTATGTGGTGGTGGCTGCGCTGTCGAAGGTTCGGGGGGCGGGGCGCTTGACCGTCGGAGGGCTTGCAGCGTCCTATGTGAACTCCAACAACATCGGTTTGCCCCTCGCCGCTTACATCCTCGGGGACCCGGCATTGGCTGCGCCTGTGCTGCTGTTCCAGTTGATTGTGATGTCCCCTATTGCGCTGACAATTTTGGATGTGACACATCAGGGGTCGGTGTCGCTGCGCAGGATTCTGTCGGGCCCGATTCGGAACCCTCTGATTATTGGTTCCATGCTGGGTGTCCTGGTCTCGTGGTGGGGCATAACTCTCCCCGACGTCGTCCACGAGCCCCTGGAGCTTCTGGGTCAGGCGGCCGTCCCCACGCTGCTCTTTGCCCTGGGCCTGTCCCTTGCCTCCCAGCGGCTCTGGGAGTCACACGAGTATCGCGTCGAAATCACGGTGGCGGCCGTCATCAAGCTTGCTGTGATGCCTCTGCTTGCCTGGGTTCTGGGCGTGTTTGTGTTCTCGCTCGAGCCCCATGCGCTGTACACAGTGGTCATTCTTGCAGCGCTACCCAGTGCTCAAAACGTGTTCAACTATTCCCAGCGCTATGGGGTTGCAACGCCCTTAGCGAGAGATTCGGTGGTCCTGACCACCGTGGTCTCGCTGCCCATCATGATGGGACTTGCGTTTCTCTTAGCCCCGGTTTAGAACACCATCGGGCGGTCAAAGTCATCGCCCCCGCCCACCTCAACGACGACCGGGACGTGATCGCTGGGACCCTCACCGTTGCGCTGGTCCTTCTCAATGGAGGCATGGCTGACCTGAGAGGCAAAACTGTCGGAACCATAGATAAAGTCAATCCTCATCCCGTGGTCTTTGGGAAACTTGCCCTGCTTGTAATCCCAGTAGGTATAGCCGGTGGGGACCAGCGGACGGACAGTGTCCTGCAGCCCCGCACGGGCCAAGAATGACTGGAGGGCTCCTCGCTCAACCTCTGAGGTGTGGGTGGTGCCGGGAACTAAGAACGCTGGGTCCCCCACGTCAGAGTCTTCTGGTGCCACATTGAAGTCTCCCCCGATGGCAACCGGAACAGCTCCTGGGAGCTCCTGGTAGGACCGGTAGTGCTCCCCCAGAGCTTCAATAAAGCGCAGCTTGTAGTCGAGGTGTGGATCATCCAGGGCGCGACCGTTGGGAACATAGACGGAGCAGAGACGAAACCCCTCGACGGTGGCGGAAATTGCGCGGGCCTCGAGCGCTGGTTCACCAGAGGGGTCTTTGCTAAAACCCGGCATCCCGGGGAAACCCTGCTCGATGTCTTGGAGGGGAAGCCTCGAGGCTATGCCCACGCCATTCCACTGGTTGAGGCCAAAGTGCGCCATCTCATAGCCGGCGGCCTCGAAGTCCTCGACAGGGAACTGGTCGTCACGACACTTGGTTTCCTGCATCAGCACTACATCAATGTCGGAGGTGTGGAGAAAGTCGATGACCAAGGCTTTTCTGGTGCGAATGGAGTTGACGTTCCAGGTCGCGATTCTCATGAGGCAAGCCTAAAGCGCGAAGCTAGACTGAGGGTGTGGGCAGCGCGCGGGAACACCTCATCCAGTTCATTTCGCGAGACGCCGTCCACCACGGAGATTTCACCCTCACCAGCGGGCAGAAAGCGTCGTTCTATATCGACCTGCGTCAGGTCAGCCTGGACCACCGCGTGGCCCCGCTGATCGGCGACGTGATGCTGGAGATGCTCGATGAATTTGAGCCCATTGATGCCATCGGCGGGTTGACGATGGGGGCCGACCCCATTGCGTCCGCGATTATGCATCGCGGACTCCTCGTGGGGAAGACCTATGACGCCCTCGTGGTTCGCAAAGAGGCTAAAGACCACGGCCGAGGGCGCCAAATCGAGGGTCCTGATGTGCGGGGCAAGCGCATTGTGGTGGTGGAGGACACCTCGACAACGGGTGGGTCACCGCTGAGGGCAGCGCGGGCAATCGAGCAAGCCGGAGGAGAAGTTGTTGCCGTATGTGTTGTGGTGGATCGCAACACCGGAGCGGACCGAGTTATTGAAGAAGCGGGGTATCCCTACCGAGCAGCACTGGGATTGGGCGACCTGGGTTTGTGAATGACTGAACAGAGTGACCCCAGCTCACCCCCCAAACCCCGCCTCACCCAGACCGCCCGGGGACAGACCATCTTTGTCAGCCTGTGGGTTTTGGGGACGTTGGTCACCCTGGGTTTGTGGGTGGGAGCTTTCGTTCTCGGGCAGAGTGTGGGAGCACCGGAGGAGGTCGCTGTCGAAGAGACCCTTGAGGTTGTGGAGATCACCGCGGAGTTCCCCGAACTGGGTCCCCCATCCCAGTCTCCCGGGACCTGGGCCTGGGATGAGCTTCGCGGCGGGGAATGCCTAACCGGGTTCAGTGACCCCTTTGCCGAGGAGTTCCAGGTGGTCAGCTGTTCCTCACCCCACAATGCTGAGCTGCTCCATGCCGAATTGCTCTCGAGGGAATCTTCCGAGCCGTATCCGGGAGATCCGGCGGTGCTGGCAGCGGCACGGGCTGCGTGTGATGTGCGAGACCTGGTGAACATTGAGGTCGCCCAGGAGTTTAGTGACCTGCGGACGAGCTACTCCTACCCGGTAAGCCAGAATCAGTGGGATGCCGGTGAGCGAGGAGTGTATTGCTTTGTCTACTCCGAGAGCGGAGCAACGTTCACACGCTCCCTGCGTTAGCGGAGGTAGGCCCCTAGACGTTGTTGCATGATGGTGAGGGCTTCCGGATTGGAATCCATCACCACAAAGTTTCGGCCCAGCTCAGCGGCAGCGTGGCCTGTGGTCCCACTGCCCGCGAAGGGATCCAGCACCCAGTCTCCGGGTCGGGAGGAGGCACGAATGATGCGGGTGAGAATACCCAGTGGCTTCTGGGTCGCATACCCGGTCTTCTCTTTGCCGGTGGGCGAGACGATGGTGTGCCACCACACGTCGGTGGGAAGTTTGCCCTTGGCAGCTTTCTCCGGGCCCACCAGCCCCGGTGCCATATAAGGCTCACGGTCGATGTCGTCGCTGTTGAAAATGTAAGCGGAGGGGTCTTTGACGTAGACCAAAATCGTGTCGTGTTTGGTGGGCCAGCGACTCTTTGACTTTCCCCCGTAGTCATAGGCCCAAATGATTTCGTTCAGAAAGTTTTCGCGACCAAACATGTGGTCCATCGCCACCTTGGCGTAGTGAACCTCTCGCCAGTCCAGGTGGAGATAGAGGGTCCCTTGCGGTCCCAGCAGGCGCCACGCTTCGATGAGCCTCGGTGCGAGAAACTCCCAGTAGTTAGCAAACGTGTCGTCATAGCTGGTCACGGACTGCAGGGTGAAGTCGTAGGTTCTGCCCCCGAATCCCTGCCTTCCCGACTCACTCGACCCGGTCGCGGTGGAGTTTCTGCGCTGTTGAGTGCGACCGGTGTTGAAGGGTGGATCGAGGTAGCACAGGGTGAAGGAGCCCTCGGGCAGAGACTTCATCAGCTCCAGGTTGTCGCCCTCGAGGAGTAGCGAGGGACCCTCGGGACTCCAGGAAGGGTTAGGCACAGGGGAAAGGTTATCGAAAGGGTGCCTAGGCTGGGTGCGTGAACGAGGATAACCCCCACCCCGAGGCCACCACCTGGGGAGTGGGACCCTGGCTGGGGACGTGGCCCGAGGGTGACCACTATGACCCCGAGCTTTTGGAGAAGGGGGACTCGAGGAACGTGGTCGACCAGTATCGCTACTGGTCGATGGACGCGATCATCGAGGATCTGAACACGAGGAGGCATCCCTTCCACGTTGCTATCGAGAACTGGCAACACGACCTCAACATTGGGTCGATTGTGCGCAGCGCGAATGCTTTTGTCGCGGACACCGTCCATATCGTGGGTCGCAAACGGTGGAACCGACGGGGAGCGATGGTGACCGATCGCTATCAGCGGGTCATGCACCACCCCACCATTGATGACCTGGTGGGCTATGCCCGCGAGCACGCGTTGCCGATTGTGGCCATTGACAACGTGGAGGGGTCGACACCCCTCGAGACGACCGCATTACCTCGAGAATGCATCATTCTGTTTGGTCAAGAAGGCCCCGGCCTCTCCGCCGAAGCACTGGCTGCCGCGGACCTGGCAGTGGAAATCACGCAGTATGGCTCTACCCGCTCACTCAATGCCAGTGCGGCGGCGGCCATTGTCATGCACCAGTGGGTCATGACCCACCGACGGTCAACGGGAGACTGACGCGCCGGGAATAGCCGATTCCTCCAGTCGCACGAGCAGTTGCGTCATGCCCTGAGAATTGCGCACCAAGCTCCACTTGTCTGGAGCGTAGAGATCCAGGTGGGCAGTCCCGAGGCCGGATCGCCCACCCTGGGTGGGCTCACCATTGTTTTGGACTGACACCAAGAGGGCGCCTGGTTCAGAGGAGAAGCCAATGCGAATCCAGTCCGCTTTCCCGTGTCGAACAGCATTGTTGACCGCGTCCACCACGATGGTGTGGACCGTGGGAATGTAGTGCTCGGGCACGGTGGAGAGGGGCTGGTCGAGCGCAACATCGATCAGAGCGGTCCAATTCGTGACAAATTTCTCCAGGTCACCTCGTGAGTTCTCGATCATGGGCACACCACCCTGGGACTCCCGAAGGATGTCTCGAAGGGCGTGAATCTCCTGGACTGCGGCGCCGGTATTTCCTCGGGCAATCTGGTCTTGAAGTTTGAGGATGGCCGCGAGAAAGTTCCCGCGAATATCGCCGTGGAGCCGACTCGCCATCTTGTGAGAAAGGACTTTTAGTTGGCTCTCCACGTGGAGCTTTTCCAGCGTTGTGCTGTCCAGTGAGACTTTCAGGCCGGAAAGGATGCGATCCCGAGCAGTGGAGACGGTAGAGGGGAGGGACGTTAACAGCGCCACGAACACCGACAGGGCGTGGACACTCACGACTCGACCCGTTTCGTCAGTTCCCGCTCCCCAGAAATCCGCCAGCGCCAGAAGGGGAAGGGACGAGGCGAGGAAGAGGGTCACGAGCACGAAGAATGTGGGGAGCGTGTATTTCTGAAGGGGAGGGAGGAGCCAATTTCCGAGGCTTCCGACGGTGAGCGCCCCTGCCAGCCAGATTCCCACGAGGGCCGCACCGACCGCTGGGTCGAAGACTCGGCTGTAGAGGAGGGTGAACAGGAAGAACGCGACCAGAACGAGATAGAGCTCGGAGAAAGGACGCGAGCTCGCATAAAGCTGTGCGAGTTCGCGCAGACGAATCTTGGGGGCACGGGAGGGCGCCGAATTCCACAGGTCTTGGCTGATGCGCCGCCATGTGGAATCCGAGAGGGTCCTGAGCTCCTCCACTTTAGGCAGAGCGTGAGGGCTCGAGGCCAGTGACTCCTCCAGCTGGTCGAGCGCGTCCATGGTCGCGTCCTGGGCCTTCTTGAGGCGCTTATCGACGCGAGCGACCAACGCCTCCTCCATGGATTGCACGGCCGCCCGGTGTGCCGACAGCTGGTCCTCTCCCTGAAGCAGTACTTCCAGGGTCTCGGCGCGGGCGACAGCAAATCGATCGAATGCGTCGAAAGCGTAAGACGCGACGGCGTATCCGATAATCGCCATCAGTGCAGAGAAGACGATGCGCTGTTGAGTGGGAACACCGTTGGCAATATCAGTCACAGTGAAGCCCACGACAAGCACGACCGCTCGCGTTGACCCGGCTAGCCCCCACACCGCGGCAGCGGTCCACAGCGAGACGGGGCGTTCTGCTCGATTGCGGAGAACGGTGAGGTGGGCGAGCAGGAACACTGCCCCCAATCCAAGGTGCCCAACAGCGGCAATCACGAAAACACGGAGGGCGTTGTCCCACGACTCGTAGGTGACGCTTTCGTTGAACACGAAACCGAAAATCCAGAACGGCCCTGAGAGGAGGTATCCGGCCAGAGAAATTACTCTTCGACCCCCCATCCGAGAGGTCACTGCCGCCCAGCGAGTGGCCACTAGTTCGTGCCGATCATGTCGAAATAGGACTGCAGAAGTGCAGCGCGAGAGTTCACGCCCGAATTTTGAGCGATACCGAGGCGTTTCAGCATTCGGTTGATGGTCTTTGACACGGAGTCCTCTGTCACGGAAAGTTCGTCAGCTATCGCGTGGTTGGAGAACCCCCGGGCAACCAATCGAAGGACGGATATTTGTCCTGAGGTGAGATTGATGGTGGGGAGCTGGCCCTGTTCGGCTTTGGTTGCTTTGTCGATGGACGACATGATGGCATCCGCCAGTTGGGCTGTGGACCCCACCTGTTGCTTAATCAGGTAGATGAGGCCTGCCGGAGCGATGACCAGACTCTCGGAGTGGAGGCGTGGGTCCCCGTATGCACTCAACAGCACGATGCCAAGCTTCGGAAAAGAGGCGCGCAAACTGTTGGCAATATCGAGGCCCGTGGGACCGGGGCCAAAGTCCAAATCAGTTACCAACGCGTCTGGCGTGTGTTCCTTGACGAGCGATACTGCCTCAGCTGCGCTCTGGGCTCGCCCGACGATGGAGACTCCGTGGGAGAGCAGCGAGTCAGACACCCCTTGAAGGGTGAGGCTGTGGTCGTCTGCCACGACAACGCGGAGGGGATTCACGCCTCTGAGTATGACCCATTTTTGCTTCTGCGAGAGAAAAGAACGGGCCATAATCTGTGCCAATCGGTAGACTTGGCAAGTTGTCCAGGCTTTAGCAAAGGATCCTTATGCCTGCCGTGGTGATTGTGGGAGCCCAGTGGGGCGATGAAGGCAAAGGCAAGGCGACCGACCTAATTTCGGAACGCATCGACTACGTCGTGAAGTTCAACGGAGGAAACAACGCCGGCCACACGGTGGTGATCGGTGACGAAACGTACGCCCTTCACTTACTGCCTTCGGGCATTTTGACCCCCGGAGTAATTCCGGTCATTTCCAACGGTGTCGTTATTGACCCCGAAGTGCTCATCGAGGAACTCGATGCCCTGAGCGCGAGGGGTATTGACGTCTCCCAACTCGTCATTAGTTCCCACGCACACATCATCACTCAGTACCACCGCACGCTCGACAAGGTGACAGAGCGCTTCCTCGGAAAGCGCCAAATTGGGACGACCGGTCGAGGAATTGGGCCCACCTACGCCGACAAGATCAATCGAGTGGGAATTCGCGTTCAAGACATTTTTGACGAGGGAATCCTTCGCCAAAAAGTCGAGGGCGCACTCGACCTGAAGAACCACCTGCTGGTGAAGATTTATAACCGCCGGGCCATCGAGGTCGACGAGGTCGTGAATGAATTGCTGTCCTATGCCGAGCGCTTGCGTCCCATGGTCCAAGACACCGCTCTGCTTCTCCACACTGCGCTCGAGGAGGGCAAGACGGTGCTCTTTGAGGGTGGTCAGGCCACCATGCTCGACGTCGACCACGGAACGTATCCTTTTGTGACCTCGTCGAATGCCACTTCGGGCGGTGCCGCCACGGGAGCGGGAATTGCACCGTGGCGTTTAGCCACGGTGATTGGAATTGTGAAGGCCTACGCAACCCGGGTGGGCTCTGGACCGTTCCCCACCGAGCTAGACGACGAGTTCGGCGAGTTCCTGCGTGACACAGGACACGAATTTGGCACCACAACTGGTCGACCACGTCGCTGCGGGTGGTATGACGCTCCGATTGCTCGGTACAGCGCCCGAATCAACGGCGTGACGGATTTTGTACTGACCAAGTTGGATGTGCTTACCGGGCTGGAGAAGATTCCCGTGTGTGTTGCCTATGAGGTGGAGGGCGAGCGAGTGGAGGAGATTCCGTGGTCGCAGTCTGATTTCCACCACGCAAAGCCCATCTACGAGTACTTCCCCGGGTGGAGCGAGGACATCTCGGAGGCCAGAACCTTCGAGGATCTCCCTCAGAACGCCCGCGACTATGTCGAGGCTCTGGAAGCCATGAGCGGCGCCAGGATGTCCGCAATCGGTGTGGGTCCAGCCAGAGACGCCATCATCACCCGGCACTCGTTGCTGGACTAGCACCGGGCAGTTTGGCTCGGTAGGGTCGCTCTATGGATTCGATTCCCCCGGAGCTCCACCAAGCGCGAAAAAGTATCGACAACATTGACGCAGCGCTGATCCATCTTCTGGCAGAGCGGTTTCGCACTACGCAGCAGGTGGGGCGGCTCAAAGCAGAGCTTCAGATGGTTCCCTCCGATCCCGCCCGAGAAGCCGCGCAGATTGAACGGCTTCGCGCGCTAGCGAAAGAAGCAGATCTGGATCCGGAGTTTGCCGAGAAGTTTTTGGGCTTTATCCTCGCTGAGGTCATTCAGCACCACGAGGAGCTAGCTGCTGGCGAGGGGTAGTTCCCGATAGAGGTTGCCCGCAACGTCAATCAGCCGCTCAATGAGTGCATCGTCTCGTTCCACGACAACGAATTTGGGGCCCGGCCATCCGGGAACCATGTTGCCGTTTTTCTTTTCCCGAAGCATCCAGCCAAACACGCAGGCGTCGGCACCGGTCACATAGAGCTGCCACTGAACCTGGCGGTGGTAATTGCCGGGGACATTGCGCCATTCCCCCCAGTCCCGTCCGGTGGTCTTGACTTCCGCAATGAGCTCGTGCCCTGGGGAGAGACCATCAGGTGTGGCCATCTGCCAGCGCAAAGCTTCTGAATCTTTGGCGATCAACCAATCATTGGGTTCTAACTCAAACTGTGTCCCGAGCTTTTCCATGAGCGCCGCTTCTTGCTCTCGCCCAAAGCGCATGTAGTCGTTGTCGGGGATGGGGGTTGGGTTGCGCATCTGGTCGACAACTTCCCGAAAACCTTCGGGAGTGACTGCTTTGGATACCGCCGTCGCAGTGACGCCGCTGGCACGAACGGCCAGCCACGCATCGTAATCCGAGGAGGAGACGAGAAAACGCGAGGAATCAATCATGAGTGCTTCCACCGTAGCGGGGTCCGGCGACACCCAGACCCCCTGCGGCTTAGGTCTGGTATCCCACAACCGGTCCGAGGACTGCGGGCAGTGTTCCGCGGTGGAGAGTATCGAGTTCCTCCAGACCAAAGCTGAATTGGTCAGCGATATCGAGGCCGTGAAGAGACAGGTCGGTGACGCCGATTCGGGCCACCGGGACGCCTCGGCCCTCACACAACCCTCGGAACTTCACATCGTCTTCGCGGGCAACACTGACGACCATCCGAGCGACAGACTCTGAGAACAGGGCTTCGGTGATATCCAGGCCACCGTCTTCCATAACTTCAGACAGCCACACCCGTGCTCCCACCCGGCGGCGCAGAACACCCTCCACCAGGGTCTGGAGGAGTCCACCAGTAGACACATCGTGGGCACTGGTGACGAGCCCGTCTTTGGCTGCGACACTCATCAGACCGGCGAGGGCTCTCTCGGCAGAAAGATCTGGCTGAGGTGGCATCCCCCCCAAGTGGTCATGGATCACGTCAGCCCAGGCTGACCCATCAAGCTCTGCTCGGGTGCTGCCGAGCAGGTAGAGGTTTTCTCCGTCGTCTTGCCAGCCACTCGGCAGTCGACGCTCCACGGTGTCAATCACTCCCATGACGGCCACCACCGGCGTGGGGTGAATCGGAGTAGTTCCGGTTTGGTTGTACAAGCTGACATTTCCGCCCGTGACCGGAACGCCGAGTTCCCTGCAGGCATCCGCAAGCCCCCGAACAGCTTCGGCGAATTGCCACATGACCTCGGGATCTTCGGGGCTGCCAAAGTTTAGGCAGTCACTGACGGCCCGAGGGCTCGCTCCGGTGGCCGCCACGTTCCGGTACGCCTCAGACAGGGCCAACTGGGCGCCAGTGTAGGGGTCCAGGTAGCTGTAACGACCGTTGGCGTCGGTCGCGAGAGCAACACCCAGTCCAGAGTCTTCATCCACACGAATCATGCCGGCGTCATCGGGGAAGGCAAGCGCGGTGTTTCCCATCACGTAGCGGTCGTACTGGTTGGTAATCCATTCGGGGTTAGCCAGGTTGGGGGAGGACACCACTCGGATCGCTTGCTCGCGAAGCTCCTCCGGGGTGGTGGCTCGAGTTTTGCCGGCTACTGAGTCCGCCTGGATTCCATCGAGCCAGTCTGGGCGGTGGTAGGGGCGCTCATAGACGGGGGAGTCAATCGCCACAGTCTTGGGGTCAACATCGACGATGGTTTCACCCTGCCAGTGGATGATGAGTCGACCGGTGTCGGTCACCTCCCCCAACACGCTGGTCTCCACCTCCCATTTCGCGGTGATGGCGAGGAAATCGTCGAGTTTTTCGGGCCGAACAATCGCCATCATGCGTTCTTGGCTTTCCGACATCAGAATTTCTTCAGCGGTCAGGGTGTCGTCCCGGAGCAAGACGTTATCGAGCGTGACCTCCATCCCGCTGTCACCGTTTGCCGCGAGCTCAGAGGTCGCGCAGCTGATCCCTGCTGCTCCCAAGTCTTGGATGCCCTCGACGACTCCGTTCTGGAAAAGCTCGAGACAGCATTCGATTAGGACCTTCTCCGCAAAGGGGTCGCCCACTTGAACGGAGGGGCGTTTGGTGGGGCCACCCTCATCAAAGGTCTCGCTGGCGAGTATGGAGGCCCCGCCGATTCCATCGCCCCCAGTTCGGGCTCCAAAAAGAACAACCTTGTTTCCGGGGCCCTTCGCGTTGGCGAGGTGGAGGTCTTCGTGGCGGAGAACTCCCACGGCTAACGCATTCACCAAGGGGTTGTTCTGATAGACCGGGTCAAACCACGTCTCGCCGCCGATGTTGGGCAAACCGAGGCAATTGCCATAGAAACTAATCCCACTCACCACCCCGGGTGCGACTCTCTTCGTGTCGGGGTGGTCAAGGGCTCCAAAGCGCAGAGCATCCATGACCGCAACCGGCCTGGCACCCATGGAGATAATGTCGCGGACAATTCCTCCGACCCCGGTTGCCGCACCCTGAAAGGGCTCTATGAAGCTGGGGTGGTTGTGGCTTTCGATCTTGAAGGTGACCGCCCAGCCCTCACCCACGTCGACAACGCCTGCGTTTTCTCCCATGCCGACCATGAGGTGCGTGCGCATCTCGTCGGTGACTTTTTGGCCGAACTGGCGCAAGTGAACTTTGGAGGACTTGTAGGAGCAGTGTTCGCTCCACATCACCGAATACATGGCCAGTTCGCCGGACGTGGGGCGACGACCGAGA
>Ga0102945_1000129_pt1 | contig 24758 bp, 36 predicted proteins | sample SalPonred_H2O_MG_FD_78207 | JGI IMG/M metagenome (GOLD analysis project Ga0102945, IMG submission 78207) | Salt pond water microbial communities from South San Francisco under conditions of wetland restoration - Salt Pond MetaG R2_restored_H2O_MG ...
ATTAAAAAAAATTAGTTATATTTGCGTATTCAAACCACTACAAATGAAAAAGAACTTTAAAAGACTAAGAGAAGGGGTTAAAACATTTGTATCAACATCTGGGCGAGTAGTGGCGTCACCCTTTTTCTATAATTATAACCACTATGGCAAAAGACAAAAAATCATTCGTATTATACTCTGATTTACTCAAGAGTATTGAACATCTAACAAACGAAGAAAAAGGTATTTTATTTAATCACCTTCTTGAGTATGTTAATGACCTTAACCCAGTTTTGGAAGATAGGTTAATTCTTACAGCATGGAAGCCTATTGAACTTCAGTTAAAAAGAGACTTAATAAAGTTTGAAGAAGTAAAGCAAAAAAGAAGCCAAGCTGGTAAAAAATCAGCAGAGGTAAGAAGGGCTAAATTTGCTGAAACAAATTCAACACATGTTAAAAGTGTTAAACACCGTTCAACAAATTCAACTGTTAATGTAAATGATAATGTAAATGTAAATGTAATAAATATACCTACATTCAAAGAGTTTTTACATTACGCTAAGTCAAAGAAAGAAAGCATTAGCACAATGAACTTAAAACTAAAATATGATAGCTGGGTGGAGAACGGGTGGAAGGATGGAAACAATAAACAAATAAAAAACTGGAAATCTAAACTACTAAACACGCTGCCACATATCAAAGAGGATTTGAATGATAGTAACCCCTTGGATGTTTATAGTCAAAAGCTTAGAAAATGAAATATACAGAAGAGCAATGGAAGTTAATGCAGCAAAGGTTTAACGAAATGACACCCTTTAAGCAAATAGAGACCATTTACAAGCATAAAGAACTATTTGAGGTGGAAAGTATAGGAGAATGGCTCAAAGTATCGCCAAAAGGGCTTAAAATGAGTTTTGAAGTAAAACAAGGAAAGGATAAGGAACAAATAAAATCAATTATAAAGATATGGAGATTAGTAAAGTAGAAGAAGCAGTATTAGGAGCAATTTTAATAGATAGCAAGTGTATACACATTGTAGCTGATAAGCTGGGAGAGCATTTGTTTATTAGCCAGTCTAATAAGATAATTTGCAAACATATATTAGAACTATACAACCAAAGAAAGGCTATTGACTTGATAACACTTACTTCATCATTAAGAAATTCAAGCGAATTAGATAAAATTGGCGGTGCTTATACAATTGCAGCGGCAACTAACAGAACAACATCTTCTGCAAATATTGAGTTTCATATAGCTATTTTAGCTCAAAACTACATGAAAAGAGAAGTGCAAACTATTGGTCAGAAATACTCAACTTTGGCAAGTGTAGATGTTCAAGATATTTTTAACCTTACTTCTTCATTTGAAAAGGATGTAAGCGGTATTACTGCTAAAATTATTTCAAAGGGTGTGGCAAATGCTGAAAAGGTTTCTAAAGAGTTTATTGAACATTTAGAAAATGAGGTGATAAACGATGGACTACCTACTCCAATAAACCAACTAGACGAATTATTGGGAGGGTGGCAAAAATCAGATTTAGTTATTATTGCAGCACGTCCAGGTATGGGAAAGTCTAGCTTAGCTATATCAATTGCAAATACAGCAGCGTTTGAAGCTGCAAAGAGTGTAGCAATATTTAGCTTAGAAATGCCAACAAGGCAAGTAGCACAGCGTATTTTTAGCATAAAGAGTGGAGTAGATTATTCTAAAGTAAGGAATAGAGAATTTAATAGCATGGAAAAAGATATACTATTGAGAGTAAATGAAGACTTTAAGCAAACAAAATACTTTATTGATGACACCGCTGGAATAAAACTAAATGAGCTAAGAGCAAAGTGCATTAAATTGCAGCGCTCCGAGGGATTAGACATGGTAATTATAGATTATATCCAACTTATGAGATTAGGTTATAAGGTAGGAAATAGGGAGCAAGAAGTGTCAGAAATAACTAAGGGATTAAAAGAACTTGCAAAAGAATTAGACGTTCCAGTAATTGCTCTTGCACAGTTAAATAGAGATGTGGAACAGAGGAGCAATAAAAGACCGCAATTAAGTGACTTAAGAGAAAGTGGTTCTATTGAACAAGATGCAGATATAGTTATGTTTGTAATGCGTCCAGAATATTATGACTTCCACGAGTTTGAAAACGAAAGTACAGATGGTTTAGCGTTAATATTAGTTGACAAGCATAGAAATGGAGCTACAAAAGACTTAAAAGCATACTTTAATAAGAACACAATGGAGTTCACAAATATTTATGGTCCATAAATAATTTAAAATCAAATTTGGAATTGTAAGATATATTTTGTTACTTTGCGTAAACAAACAAATAAAGAAATGAACAAAGAAAATAAAAATACATTTGACATACTTAGCGCAATAGATTGCTCCGAGTATGTAGAGAAGAAAGGAAACTTAACTTACCTTTCATGGGCTTGGGCTTGGGGAATAACTAAAAAGAACTTTCCAGATGCAAACTATGAGGTAATAAACTTTGAAGGCAAACCATACTTAGCAGATGAACACTTAGGCTACATGGTGCAAACTAAAGTTACTATAAACGAAGAAGTAATACCAATGCACCTTCCAGTCTTAGACTATCGAAACAAGGCAATGAAAGAAAACGCCACCATGTTTGATATTAACACTTCAATAATGAGATGTTTAACAAAAAACCTTGCAATGTTTGGGTTAGGTCATTACCTTTATGCTGGAGAAGATGCAGTTAGACCTATTGAAAAATCATTATCTATTGAAGAAATAAAAGAAGCTGCAAAACAAGCTAAAACAAAAATGGAACTCACAAGGCTTTATAATAAAAACAAACCTAACTCAGAAGAGTTATCAGAATATTTTAGGGAACTATTAAAAGAATTAGAATAATGAAAGAGACAATTAAAGAACTTATTACCATACCAGAGTTATCTGAAATGTTTGGTTTAAAAAAGAGTTACATATATAAAATGTTGCATGAAAAAAGCTTGCCACATTATAAACCTTTTGGCAAAAAAGTATTTTTTAAATTAAATGAGATTAATGAAATATTAGAAGTTTCTAAGGTAAAAAGTAATAAATATGAAACAGATAAACTAGACAAACAACGTGAACTTTTAATTGACTTTATGGATAAAACACAATCTAATTTAGGCTGGGGATGGGATTTGTGGCAATCAGAAAAGTTAGCGGATGAATATTTAAAAGTAAATTTACAATAATGAACATTACACAAAGAAAGTCAAGGATAGGACATTACACCAGCAGCCAGATATACAGGCTAATGGGTACTAAAAGAGTAAGAGAAACCTATCAAGAAGAAATAGAGCTAGAGAAACGTTTAAAGACGGCAATTAAAGAAGATGGAGGTTCAAGGGCATCTAACTGGGGTACTATAATGGAATTTTACGTTAACGAGAACTACCTACCTATTGGATGGAATGCTTGGATAGAAGGCACAATAGAAAACGAAGAGTTAAATAATTGGAGTGGAACGCCAGATATTTACAGCGAAGAAGGCATAGGAGATATTAAATGCTATGGCAGAAAGAAGTTTGCTAAAATGGCATCAATAATTGAGCAAAATGATTTAGAGCTATTTAAAAAGGAGTTTCCAGATACTTACTGGCAGTTGACATCAAATGCAGCTTTAGCAGATAAAAGTAAGTGCATGTTATTAATCTACCTACCTTATGAAAAAGAATTAAACGACATAGCTAACTGGGTGTCTAATTACGAGATAGACCAGCCTTGGAAGTATAGGTTTATTTCAGAGAGTGAAAGCTGGGAGCTGCCATGTCAAAGCAATGAAAGCGACTTTGATAATGTAATTAGTTTTGAATGGGAGTTAGTAAAAGAAGATGTAGAAGCACTTAAACAGGAATTGGAGTAACGTAGGAGTATAAAAACAGTAAAAAGCGGATTATGAGCAGACAACATCATTATTTAAAAACAGAAACAGAATACTACCAAGCGGTAGAGCGTGGGGAAAAGAAGTTTGAACTACGAAAAAATGACAGAGACTTCAAAAAGTACGATATGATATACCTTGAAGAAGTTGTAAAAGGTGTAAAAACTGGGCGAATTTTACCACAAATGGAAATACAATATGTGCTAAAAGGTGGTAAGTACGGATTGAGCGAGGGCTTTTGTATAATTAACTGGTAGCTTTTTATTGGTTTTATACATTGTTGGCATCATCGTTTTAATGTGTGCCAACGGACTTGTATAAACTCTAGTAATTAAAACCATAACAGAAATGACATATAGAAACTACATAATTGAATACACCGCAAAAGCCAAAAATGGAGCGGTGTTAAAAAGCGGAAAAATAAGAGCTAAAAACCGAATGAGTGAATTTGAAGCTCAAGTAAAGTTTGAAGAATGGTTAAAGAAAAAACACCCTGAATTTGGACAGTTGATAGTGCATAAGTGCTATGTTGACAACCCACTTAGCGGAATTTTTGGCGACATATTAGGCAAGGACAACCCTTTCGGGTTTTAATTATTGAGTTTATACTGTGTTGTATGGGCTTTACGCCCTTGCCGTTTTAATGGCATACAACGGACAGGCATAAGAATAGTAAAAACACGACTTATGAGTATTAAAAATAAATACAAGGTACAAAGCATAAATGTAAGCACAGTTAAAGAGTGGTTTCTTAAAAAGCACTACGCTAAAAGAATGCCTAATGTTACTTATTGTTTTGCCCTTTTAGATGAAAATAACTTGACTGTTGGTGTTTGTACTTTTGGGTTTCCAATGGCTTCACAATTACAGGCTGCTGTTAATGGAAAGTTTAAAGTTATGGAACTAAATAGGCTTGTTACAAATGATGATTTGCCAAAAAATTCAACTTCTTATTTTGTTGCAGAGTGTTTAAATAAAATACCTGCACCCATGACCTTTGTTAGTTACGCAGATAGTGAGCAAGGGCATCATGGTTATATTTATCAAGCTACTAATTGGATTTATACTGGAATGGGTGCTGGTGGTTGGGGTTGGGCTGTAAAAGGGCTTGAACATATGCACCACACAAGCATAGAGGATAGTGTTGGTAGGTATGAAAACAGAAATACAGACAAAAGCCTTGAAGAATTATTAAAAGAAAAATATGGTGACAAACTTTACAAGAAGAAAGAAAGCCCCAAACACAGGTATTTTATGTTTAAAGGAAATAAAGTTGAAAAGAAGATTTTTTGGCAAAATTTTAAGTACAAACAGCAGCCATACCCTAAAGGGCAAAACAATAGATATGATGCTGGATATAAACCTGCCATACAAACCACTCTTTTTTAAATGCAGAAACTAAGTGTTTTTATTATTTATATACCATGTTGTGCAATCGTTTTAATGTTGCACAACGTTTAATGTATGAGTAGTGTGGCAAAACTTGTTGGTATGATACTTACAGAGAACCACCCATCTGGACGCAGTAATCACTGGAATAAAAAAAGGCTGTAAGCCACATTACTTATACATAATGTTATATGCTTTTATTTTTTAGCGTTGGAAAATATTTTTAAAATTTCTTTGCATATCTATTGTATATATAAATAATATATATATATTTGTAGAGAACATTAAAACAAAGAGGTATGAAAAAAATTAAAAGATTTTGCAAAGAGTATAAAATGAAGTTTGAAAAACAAACTTATTTTGGTTTTATAGCATCTATTTTAGTTGATGTAAAAGCAGGTATGGAGCGTGATTTACACACTGGAAAACTAATAAGTACTCCTATAAAAAAGATAGGCACAAGAAGAGTTTATTTTGATATGCATACTTATAGTGATGGAGATATATCTTTTGGTAAACAATATAAAAACTCACACCCTGCGTTGTAGGGTGTTTTAGATATACAGATATGACTGCAAAAGAAAAAGCTAAAGAGTTAATAGAAAAGTATGATAAAAAAATAAACTCAATAGCCATTAAGCCCATAAAAGAAGCATCATTAATATTAGTTAATGAAGTACTTGAAAGTTTTATGATAAATATTCCTAAACATCAAATGGATTTTTGGGAAGAAGTTAAAAAAGAAATAAAAGAATATAAAGGGAGATATTAAACTCAAAAACGCCATTAATGAACGGTTACTGGCAAAACTAAGTGAACTATGAAAAAGAAACTAATAGAGATACCCGAAGAACTATTTAAGAAAATAGAGGAATCTGCTAAAAATAACGTAAGAAGTGTAAATAAAGAGATACAGTTTCTTCTTACGAGTGCGGTGGGTAAAAAATAATTGCATATAACGGTAAAGTATATGATTTCGGTGGCGATTGATTGCAGAACTTTTCGCATACCGACTAATTAACAAGACTGCACAGTGGCTAAAATTAAGCACTATAACGCCACTGAATTATATACATTGTTATAGGGCGGTTTTATTATGCACAAAGTACAATTAGTTTTTATTGAATTACCATTTGCGCCATATTATGAGTACGATGAAAAATTAATATTAAACATTAAAGAAAAAGTAAACAACAAAGAAATAGAATTACCTATTATACCGACAAAAGAAATGAAATTAGACCTTTCAACGTTTAATAGTGATTTTGAATTTACCGAAAAAGAGATAGAAGCAATTGATGACTGCAACCAATTGTACGACATAGATACTATTGTAGTTACTTCGTCAAATGTTGAGATATGGCTAACTTAAATGCCCTATAACGTGCCTTGTGTATGTTGTCGTTTTAATGCAACATACACAATGTTAGCAGTATGTATTTTTAATTTTTTTTTAGCGTGGGATTTTTAAAACTTTAATAATGGAAATAAACAGAATATACAACGAGCCGAATAATGAAACAATGGCAAAAATGCCAGATTGTTTTGTAGATTTAATTGTAACTTCTCCTCCCTACAATTTGGGTAACTCAAAAAAAGGAAGTTTTTACGGTGGGAAAAGTAAAGGGGAAAATATTGAATACATAGACCACGATGACGATATGCCAACACAAGAATATATTGATTGGCAACACTTATTATTTAAAGAATGGATGAGAATATTAAAACCAACAGGAGCAATATTTTACAACCATAAACCAAGAATTTTAAATGGTGTTTATGATGACCGCAAAAACTTAATACCATTTCCAATAAGGCAGGAAATTATTTGGGATAGGTGTGGAATGGTTAATTTTTCAGGTAGTTTTTTTGCACCAAATACCGAAAGGATATACATAATTGCAAAGCCTGAATGGAAGCCTAATAAAGAATGTTTAGGTTTTGGAGAAGTTTGGAAAATTACACCCGATACAGGAATAAACCACCCTGCTCCATTTCCATTGAAACTTGCAAAGAAAATAATTGTATCATCAACAAATGAAGGTGCAATAGTTTACGACCCTTTTATGGGAAGTGGAACAACGGCTATTGCCTGTTTACAGCATAAAAGAAATTATATTGGTAGTGAATTATCAAATGAGTATGTTGAACTTTCAAAACAAAGACTGAAACCTTATGAAATGCAGACTACTCTTTTCTAATCGGTTTGAAAAACCGAAAGTGCGTTGGCAAAAAATTAAAAATATTACTGCTAACACAAAAATAAGTTGATTTTTAATTCAATTTATTGACTGTTAAAAGCAGTTCAGCTCTGCTGTATTGCGTATTAAAACTGAAAATGAAAAAGAAATGCAAAGGAAAAGGACTTGCAAAAGGTAATGGATGCAATAAGCTTGAATTTATTAATCCAATGTGTAAAGGTCTTTGCTCTTCTTGCTGGAAGTCATGGCTGCTAAATTCTAATGAAGGTAAACAATACCTTTCTAAAGTAGGTTTAAAAGCTAAGAAGAAAGTAAAGCACAAAAAGCAACAAGCCAAAACAAAAGGACTTAGACAACTAATGAGCGTAGATGCTTATAGAGCTAAAGTTTTGCAGCCAGTAATAAATGAGATAGCAAGGTTAATAGACTACGGACAGCCTTGCATAGCATCAGGAAGAACAACTGGTAAGATGGCTGGAGGTCATAGAAAGTCAGTAGGCACTAATAGAGGTATTGCACTTAATCTTCACAACATACATATTCAGTCCTTTGAAAGTAATAGTTTTAGGGGTGGAGATGAGCGAGCCTATGATGCTGGAATAGTTCGAGAATATGGGGATACTTATTTAGATTACCTTATCTCCTTAGAAAATTATACGGCTAAATTTAGCAAGGCAGAATTAGAAGAAGCCTATCCAAGAGCTTGCAAGTTTAGGAATGAATTAAAAAAAGATAAAAAAGTTTTAAGTTCTAAAGAGCGCATAAAGAAAAGGAATAAAGCAAATGATTTTATAAAATTGTACGATTTAAAAGGTTTTATTTGGTAAATACAAAATAACATTGTATATTTGTAGTAACAAAAACGAAAAAACAAAATAAAAGAAATATGAAAAACAAAATTAAAGAAGGAGTAAAAAGAGTAATGAAGGACAACACCTCAATACTGACAAAGCCAAACTACCAAGACAGGGTAATGTATCTTCACTTGACACAGAATGAAGGCATAGACCATGAAGTAGCTTTACTAATGGTTAAAAATTATCCTTTGCTGGATAGCGTAAAAAGGCGTATAAGATTAGAACAGGAACTTAATCCAAACTTTAGAGATAGCAACTGGGAGAAACGCCAAAAAAAATCAAAGGAAGTATCAGAAGAAATAATAGATGAAAAAAATGAAAACTAAAGTACAGGGATTAATACTAAATCAAGATGTTTTATTAGCTATTGCAAAGGGTTTTAACACGCCTTCATGGAAAGTAGCACAAAGCATAAACACAAGAAGCAGAGCAAGAGAGTACGTTAAGATAAGGCAAATGTACGCATATATTAGAGTAGTCTATGATAAACTATCTTTAAAGGAGGTAGGAGATGAAATGGGAGGATTTGACCATAGCACCATTATACACTCTAAAAACGAAATACAAGACCAGATAGAGATAGGTAGCTTTGACGGCAGAGTATACAAGCAATGCTGCTTATTCTATACAAATGAAATCAAAAGGAACTACAAAACAACCGCTTTAAATGACAGTGTTCAAGTGTTCACAAGTTTAAAAAGGCTATTGTATCTGGAAGACTTATCCAGCCAAAGAACAAAGATTAGAAAACAAATAGAAAAATTAAAAGACATTATAACTATATTAAGCAATGAAGAAGAAGCAGATAGAGATTGCGCTTGAGATATGCGCTAAGACCTTTGACATCAGCGAAAAAGAAATAAAAGAAATCATAAAGGACACCCAAAACATAAGGGCAAATGACATTGTAAAACATACTTTCAGGGGTGTAATGTGCAATTTGTCAAAGTATTACAAAGAAGAGGGTTATCATTGTTACACGCTGCAAGAAATAGCAGTTTACGAGGGCAACAATACTCATGCAAACGTAATCAAAAGTAGAACTATCTTTAATGATGCTTTAAACTGCAAAGGAAAAGACGGGCATACTAGAGTTTATAAGACTGCTAATTACTTTTTAAAGGAGTATTTAAAGTAAAGGTTTTTTATTATGATTGATATTAAAATAAAAACATATCCAAAGGTAGATGAAGTTCCTTATCTAGATGTGAATAAAGAATATGTAAAACTTGAATTTAATTGTATTCCAGAAGAGGGTGTAAATATTAAAGCTAAAAAAGAAAATGGTGAAACTGTACATTTATGTGAACTAGACTCATTGCAAGCAGTACAAATGGCAAAAGCTGTAATATCTTTTTTTAATGACTTATAAAATAAAGAAAACCATGAAAACAATAATACTATTAATACTCTTTGTATTTAGTCAAGATGTAAATTGGACTATCTACAACGCTGCAAAAGGTCAAACGGATAGTAACCCTCTGGAAACAGCAGACGGCTCTATAATCGACCTTAAAAAGCTAAACGAAGGCAAAATAAAATGGATTGCCATATCAAGAGATTTAAAAAGTAAATATCCTTTTGGAACTAAGGTAGTTATAACAGGCTGCAAGTATGAAGGAGTTTGGGAGGTTAGAGATGTAATGAACAAAAGATACTCCAGAACAATAGACTTTTTAGTGCCTTCAAATGTAAAGCTGGGAAAAGGGAAATGTAAGATTAGCAAAAAATGAAAAAAGAATGGAAGATAAATTAATAGATATTTTACAGGATTTTCAAAATGATACAAACCACAACGAATTAAATGCAGTTGATGATATATTTGATTTATTTAATATTGTAAGGCAAAGCAAAGAGTTAAAAGATTTTCTTTTAGAGATTGAACAGGATAAAAACTACATACACAGCCAATATTTTAAAAACAAGGCTAAAAGATTAAGGGAAAGACTTTAAATTAATCCAAGTCATGAATAACTAAAAAATAATTATATTTGTAAAGTGACAAAGCTAGAAATACACGCAGACATAATAGAGGGAGAACAATACACGAACGACCTAAACACACTTAGAAAGGAATATAAAGCTAAGTATGGAGAGTATGTACCAGTAACTAAATGGAATGATAGACAATGGATAAAAACGAAACTCTAAGCGACAAAGAACTAGCAAAACTATTAATAGACCCAATGCCTATTGAAGAGTTTAAAGACTGGATTAAAATACCATGCACCATAGATGACCTTTATGCTTGCTATGACTATTATGAAAACCTACCTCAAACAAGTCTAAACATAGAAAAGCTAATCTTAATAGACGAACAGATAATGGAAAAGGTATTAACACAAGTTCCTCATAGGGTAACCGACAAGTAAACATACACGAAAACAAAAAAGAAAACAATGGCTAAAAAAATATCTATAACAAAAGAACAGTTCAATAAAATATGTGAAGGACTAGAAACATCACACAAAGGACTACTACACTTCTGCCAGTTACAAGGCTTTAAAAGTGAAACGCCTTTTAGGAACTTGAAAAAAGACAACGAAGAGCTGGAAAAGAGATACGCGCGCGCACGAGAAATGCAGCTAGACTACTTAGGGGACTTACTTATAGAGCTTTCTTTTGACGGCTCTGGGGATAGAGAAGTAAACCAAGGCGTAAATGTAGGCAGCAACTCAATAGCAAGGGATAGACTAAAGGCGGATACCTTAAAGTTTGTGTTGGCTAAGTTAAAGGCAAATGTATATGGTGCGAAGGTCGAAGTAACCAACATAGAGAAGCCTATATTTAATGGTATTGATTTAGATGTGGAGGAATAAGCTAAACAGAAGTGCTACTTTCATACTGGCAAAACACCTATAAAAAGTAAACAGAGCAAATAAAAGATAAACAAATGGAAATAATACAGAAATTTACAACCTTTAAAAATGAAATAGACCACTTATTTAATCTAATTGAAAAAAAACGAGAGGAGAGAGAAACGTGGAGCAATGAAAATAGAAAACAAATAAAGGCTTTGTACCCAGCAAAAAACAAAATTTATAAAGTAAAGGATATTTATAAAATTGTTAATTCTTATGACCATGATAAAATTAACTCAGATGAAGATTACTATTTTAAGGTAACATTTACAAGGTTTGCGCCTAAAACAGATTTTAGATTTGATGACCCTTACCCAAGTGTTAAGGGAGTTGTGTTAGACTGCAACTTAAAAGAAACTGATTTGATAGGTTATTTTACTAGAGTTTCAATAACTGAATTAGAAAAGGTAGAAAAGAAAAATACTTCTCAATCCGAAAGGCTAACAAAGATTTATGTAATGATTGACAAAAATACTGGATACTATAAAATTGGACGTTCTAAAAATCCTTCAATAAGAGAAAGAACATTGCAATCAGAAAAGCCCACAATAGAAATGCTATTTAACTCTGATGCAAAGGTTAAAGATGAAAAGGTTTTACATGATAAGTTTTATGAAAAAAGAGTAAGGGGTGAATGGTTTGATTTAAACGGCTCTGATTTATGTACTATTAAACAATATCTGAATTGCTAATTAAAACCACCGCACAGGATAAAATAGCCAAACTAAGAAAACGTATTAGAGTGGTTTATGGTGGCACTTCTGCAAGTAAGACATTTAGTATTATACCTTTTTTAATTGAGTACGCTATAAACAACGCAAACCAAGAGATAAGCATAGTATCTGAAAGCATACCTCACTTAAGACGTGGAGCAATGAGGGACTTTCTAAAGATAATGCAAGGGATTGGAATGTACCAAGATGCAAAGTTCAACAAGTCTTCACTTACTTACAAGTTTGGAAACAGGTCTTACATAGAGTTCTTTAGTGCAGACCAGCCAGATAAACTAAGAGGAGCAAGAAGGGACGTTCTATTTATAAATGAGTGCAATAATGTAACCTTTGAAGCATACCAGCAACTAGCAATAAGAACAAGAAAGTTTATTTATCTGGACTATAACCCTACTCATGAGTTTTGGGTGGATACAGAACTAAGCGAAGATAAAGACGTTTGCAAGGTAGTTTTAACATACAAAGATAACGAAGCCTTAGAGCCTGCAATAGTAAAAGAAATAGAGAAAGCAAGGGAACGAGCTAAAACATCCCACTACTGGCGCAATTGGTGGAACGTTTATGGATTAGGAAAACAGGGAAAGGTCGAAGGAGTAATTTACAAAGACTTCAAAATAATAGACCAGCTCCCAAAAGAATCGAGGCTACTATGCACAGGTCTGGACTTTGGGTTTACTAATGACCCAACAGCAGCAGTTGACATCTACAAGCTAAATGAAGGCTATATCTTAAACGAAGTTCTTTATAGGAAAGGATTACACAACAATGAAATATACACCCTCTTAAAAGACAAGAGATTAGTTTATGCAGATAGTGCAGAGCCTAAGTCAATTAGTGAAATGCAAAGATATGGATTGCAGATTTTACCAGCTACAAAGGGGCAAGGCTCTGTTATGTTTGGTATACAGTTATTACAATCTCATAAAATTTTTGTAACTTCGCAAAGTGTTAACCTAATAAAAGAAATGAGGAATTATAGCTTTGACAAGGACAAACAAGGAAACACACTAAACAAGCCAATAGATGCTTTTAATCATTGTTTTGTAGGTAGTACACCAGTAAGTACAATTGATGGTGTTAAAATGATTAAGGATATTGAAGAAGGTGACTTAGTTTTAACTTCAAAAGGACATCACAAAGTATTGAAAAAATTTGATAATGGTATCAAAAAAGTATATACATTTTCTTTGAATTTTCATGCTTTTGTAGTATATTTAACTTGTACACCAGACCATAAAATAAATACAACAAAAGGATGGAAGCCAATACAAAAACTAAGCAGCAAAGATGTATTATACTTGAAGAAAAGTTTAATGGGAAAACATATAAGCTGCACAACGGAGAAAGATATTTTAGCAGAGGAACAAAAAGGCTGCATAGAGTTGTTTGGGAGTTCCACAAAGGAGCAATACCAAAAGGATACCATATCCATCACGTCAATGGCAACACTTTGGATAACAGAATTGAAAACCTTAATATTGTACATGAAAAACTACATCTTAGGTTTGAGGCTAAAAAGCGTTTTAAAAACAACCCTAAATTTGCTAAAGAGTTTCAATCTAAAGGCATTGAAAAAGCTAAGGAGTGGCATAAGTCAACAGGTGGCAAAGCATGGCATATTGAGCATGGTAAGAAAACATGGATTAACAGAAAGTATAGAACCCTTGAATGTAATGAGTGCGGCAAAGAGTACAAAACAAGACATTCAGGAGTTTCAAAATACTGCCATAACAACTGCAAGGCTAAAGCGAATAGACGTGAAAGAAAGCAAAGAAGAGAGGGTATATGATTTAATGATTGAAACAAACCACGAGTATTTTGCAAATGGTGTTTTAGTTCATAATTGCTTAGATGCTGCAAGGTATGGAGCAATGGAAGTAATGGCTGGAAACGAAAAAGGCAGTTACAGAGTAAGAAGAGTAAATTATAAGAAATAAACAAACTATGAAAAGAATAATATTAACAATTTTAGCAAGTGTAGCATTAATGGGATGCCAAAAAGAAGAAAGAACGCAAACACAACAAAACCAAAAGAATTGTACTTGTGGAGTAATAGCCAATGACGGGATAACAAATGGATGTTACTGGCTGGAGATTAGAAACGACTGTACAGGGAATAAAAAGAAGTTTTGTTTTGACCAAGATATCTGGTTTGAAAATCATGTAGGGAATAACATTTGTATTAATAACGCTCAATCATGGTAGTTTTAATGGTGGCTTTAATTTGCTCGGTGTTTTTATACATAGGCTATGCAGTTGTAAAACAAGAAGAATGAATATTAACCAATATCAAGAAGTCTACCAGCTATTAAATAGCGACATAGAGCCAAACGAAAAGGCATGCGCCTTCTATGCTATTATAAATGATATGGAAGTTGAGGAGGTAAAAACAAAAGTACCATTTAGAAAGGTATTGAAGTATTACAACGTCAACAAACATATTAAACAAGTTCCTATTTACGCTTGGTATAGAATAGGCTGGAAGTTATACTTTTTAGATTTAAACTTTAGCCAATACACAGCAGCAGATGTAATAGCATTAAGGGCTTACTTTGCAAGTGAAACAGAAATGGTATCGAATCTTCATAAGATAATGGCATTGCTAACTAAGCGAAAAAATAAAAGTGTAGATTACTTTAACGAGCTAAGCGAAAAGATAAAGGACAAAGTAAGCGTATCAAAGGCATATTCAATCGGGGTTTTTTTTTGCGAAAATTACAGCGAAACACAACTATTGAAGACGTTAACAAAGAGGATGAAGAAAGTCAACAACAAGCTGGAGAAATTACAACAGAAGAAGTCGGAAGGCGTTATATCGAAATTATCGACCGCATGGCAAAAGGCAATAGGGAGGGTTGGGAGTTCTTCTTAAAAATGAATTGGCTAGAGTTTGACAATTACATGGACTTCTGGCTAGAGAAACAAAAGGCAAAAGGAACGCTTTATAAGAACGCAAAGAGCAGTGAACAAATAATGATACGGCAATTAAATTATATTATAGAAAATGGGTAGGACTTACAACGAAGGCAAAGCACAGGCAGATATTATTGCTAGTGAATTTTTAGATAACTTTGGAGATGGACAAAGCACAAAGGTAGTTTTAGAAAATGGAATACAAAGGCTACTATTTGATTACATGGAGCAAACCATTAATGGTATTAGAGCTTCGATACTTGAAAAAGATGTAAAAGCTAGTGGAAACCTTTTAGCAAGTCTTAACGAACCAGAGCCAATAGATGCAGATGTAAATGGATTTTATAATATAAAGTTTACAATGGCAGACTATTGGGAGGACGTAGAGAACGGGCAACCTCGTGGAACAGTTGTAAGTGTAGATGACTTAATGAGTTGGATTACTAACAAGCCTATAAAAATAAGAAGTAATAACAGGGAGAAAGGGGTTAGCATACTAAAGAAAAGAGAAAGACTTGCAAAAAAGATGCAGCACGCCATATATGAATATGGAACTATAAAAAGATTTAACTACAAAGGCTCAAAGTTTTTAAGTAGTGTTATAACAGATGACAGCCTAAGAGATTTGAGTTTATTGGTGGCAGAATTAACAGGCTTATCAGTTGCATACTCAATTAAAAGCGTATTTGAAAGGGAAAATCAATAAAAATTATATATTATAGTGTATGACAATGACTATTCACCAAAGACCAGAAGATGTTACACCAGCATTTAATCCAGTTGTTTATGTTGTGAGTTCAACTAATTCATCAGAGCCAAACCATAAGTTTATCATAGATATAAAGGTAGGGGGTACGTTAATAACGAGAGAAAAGTTCACTCCTCCACCATTGCAAGCAAATGCCTTTATTGACATAGGCAGGATAGTTTCCAATTTAGTCAAATTTGATTTAGACTTTAGCTTAATATCTTGCTATCCAATGTTAAATAGCCAAAAGGACTTTACTATTGAGATAGGAGAGAGCTATGGCGGTACAGATTACTTAAATAAGGTTAGCGACACTTTTACAGCGGTAAACATAGGCTTAGACCCTTACCAATGGCTTGACTATGACTTTGCCAACTATGAGCAAAAGATATTAAACAAGCTAACAAACAAGCTAAGAATAAACAGCAAAGCATGGTTATACTTTTATCATACCAATACTAATCAAGTAACTGGCATTAGAGTAACAGCAACCAATGCGGCTGGAACTCCAACAATAAGTGAGATAGACAATCCTTACAATGCAAGTAATCCAGATGACAGATTTGTTTATTGTCCTATTGGCGCAAACATGAATACTATTGATGCTGCTGATTTAAACCCAGCTATAAATGCTGGAAACGTTCTGCCAGCAGATACAGTAAGTGTATTAATTGAGTTGTTAGATACAGCAGTTGTAACAGATAGTATGACCTATGAAATTATAGGAACTTGCTACAAGGATTATGAGGTGTATTACTTAAACTCAAATGGGGCTTTTGATACTTTGGTATTCAATAAAAACTATTCCATAAAAAGGAACTTACAATACCAAAATACAGAAAGGATAAATAGTTCAATGTTGACAGCTACAAGTTACGGCTACAATAGTTATGATGGACAAGCGGTAAAAAACAGAATAGACACCCGACAAAGGTGGATGTTAAATACTGATTGGATAAACGAGGTAGAAAGTGCAGCATTATTTGAAATGGTTAGCAGCCCTGTAATATTTCTAAAAGATAATGGAGTTGTAAAAAGGGTTAATCAAAACCTTACAGATTACCAAGAGGAAAACCAACGAGCTAAAAAGATATTTAATTTCAGTATTGAGTTAACAGATAGTTTGCAGTTTGAAAGACAATGGATAAACTAGGACAGATTAAAATAAATGGAGCTGGTTTAGCTGGCACTCCTATTGTGGTGGATGTATTTCTGCCTATACCTGTTACTAAATCTATTGCAGACATAGCAGAGCCACAAAGTAGACAAGGGGCATACTCTAAGACCATTACAATACAAGGCAATACAGATATTAATTCTGCCTTTAGACATATCTATGAAATAAACAAAGACATAACAAATACAAGTGGACAATATAACCCAGACTTTAACCCAAACAAAAGAGTAGAAGTCGAGTATAGTGTAGGCGGTATCATTCAATTGGAGGGTTATATGCGCTTAATGAACATAAGAAAGGAACTGCAGACTTCAAAGATAATTTATGATTGCCAGATATTTGATGAAGCGGCAGACTTTTGGAAAGAAATTGACGGCAAGACAATGGCAGACATTGACCTTACCAAGTATAACCACACTTTAAACTATGATGCAATAAGAAAGTCATGGGACCAGAACATATTTGAGAATGGAATACAAGTGCCATTTGCATACGGAAAGGGATATGTGCATGGATTTATAAATAGAAGACCCGATAATGCAAGTGGAAATTTTGGCGCAACACAAAGCTGGGATGTAGGAGATACAACTCCAATGTTGTACGCAAAGGAATTAGTAGATGCTATTTATTTTGATGCTGGAGTAGATTATGATAGCGGCAGTTTCTTCAATACAGATGAGTTCAAAAGGTGGGTTGTTCCTTATAATGGTATAGGATTAGATTTAACAGAGCAAGTCATAATAGATAACAAGCTTAGTTCAGATAATTGTGCAATAGATACAAGTGTAACCAGCACAAGCAGAAAGATTGAAAGAATATATCCTACTGGTACAATTACTGACCCTTCAAGTTCTTGGAACGGAACTACAAAAATATTTACAGCTCCTATCAATGGAAGTTTTATAGCAGACTTAGGAATAAGCTTTAATGTAATCTTTCAATCAATACCACCAAGTTATGAATTTACTATAAATATTTCTTTTAGAAACTTAACAAAAAATACAAGAGTGCAAGTAGGTAATACATTGCCAATAGCAACTTCTGCCGTACCAGTAGCACGTCAATTTGTATTCACTAACGTATCACTTCAGCTGGATAATGTTAATTTAGGAGATGAATTAATTTTAGAAGCAACGACTTTTGACACTGGAACATCTAACTATTCTATACAAAGCACAGCTAGTGAAGCATTAAGCATACGGCTTAATTCTTCTTATTACTCGAATGGCTCTTTAGTAAACTTTGAGCAATTTTTAAATAAAGATGTTAAGCAAAAGGACTTTATGCTAGATTTAGTAAAGACCTTTAATCTTTACATTGACTTAGATGAAGATGGTAAGCATATAGTAAGGACAAGAGATAACTACTATTCAAGTGATGTTGTAGACTTAGAGCCACACCTTAACACAGCTAAGGAGGTTACATATGAGCCTATGGGCGCATTAAATGCTAATCCTTATATTTTTGACTACAAAGAGGATAAAGATACATTAAACGAATACTATAAAGATACTAAGTCAATCACTTATGGACGTAAACGATATGATGTTGATAACGACTTTATAACTAATACCAAGAAGATAGAAGTAACCTACTCACCAACTGTAATGAGATTTCACAAAGATACCTCTATGAGTTTGCCAAATATTATATTTTTAACAAAAGAGGGCGAACAGGATAAGAGTAAGAAAGGCAATTACAGGTTAATAAGGTATGAAGGTATAAAGCCTTGCAATCAGTATGCAATTGATGATGGACCAAATGTGAACTTTATGTATGCCTATCCTTTAATTGGGCATATTGATGATGGTCTAAATCCTACATTAGATGGACTTTTTGGGATGCCAGAAACTCATTTTCTTAACCCAAATATAAAATATTCAAATAACACTTTATTTTTTAGGTATCACCTTAAGCAATATAGGGAAACAACAGATAAGAACAGCAAGATAGTAACTGGTTACTTTAACATTAGCCCAGACGTTTTTCCTAAATTGAATTTTAACAAGCTATATTATTTTGATAACAGCTACTTTAGGATAAACAAGATTTACGATTACAAGCCTTATGTAGATACTAAAATAGAATTTATAAAGGTAATTGAATACGATAAACCAAGCTCTGGTAGTGGCAGCGGAAATGGCGGCTCTGATGACTTTGATGAATTTGCTGAGTTATTTCCTATTGGTTCAAACATTGGTCAAGTAAGGGGTAACAACTCTTTATATTCTATTGGAGATGATAACAACCTAAACCACGATAGTTTTGCAGTTGGAGATAATAACTTTAGCGGTAATGCTGTTTCAACTTTTTTAAGTAGTTCAAATAATACTATATTAGATGATGCAACACAAGTAACCCTAATAAATACAGATAGCCAGACCATTACAGAAAACGGCTTGTATATTAATGGGGTACATGTTATCCCTAATGATAATTTAACAGTATTTAGCGCAGCAGACCAAATAGCAGATAGTGGCGGAACTCCAAAAGAAATATTTTTTACTGGAAATATATTAAATGGCGACAGCCTTTCAGTTAGTGGTAATGAAATAACGATAGAAAGAGGGGGGTTGTATTCTATAACCATGAATGCTCAAATTTACAGAACTTCTGGGGGTTCAAAGCAAGACTTTTATATGTGGGTAGAAGGCGATACTGGCTCTGGTTTTAGTGCCTTACCAAATAGCGCAAGGCATAGCAGCACTTTAAATTCAAATGAAACATTTATAGTACCTATGGAAATGAACCAAAGTTTTAATTCTGGTGATATTATAAAGTTTATGTTTGAGGTAAGTAGCACTAATGTATATTTGAATTACGAGCCAGTAAGCGGTTCAAGACCCGAAGTAAATAGTTTTAATGCAATAGTAAGGAGAGTATTATAAATGGCAAAGATAGTTACAGTAGCAGATGTACAATTACAGCTTACAGGGCAAGAGAGCCTTACAGAGCTAAACAATAAGTTAGAGTATGCAAAAGAAAATGTAAAAGATTTTTCATTAGCTTATGGCGAAAGTTCGGAAGAGGTAAAAAAGGCTAAAACTCAAGTAACAGAATTAGAGGGAGCAGTAGAGTCATTAAATGAAAAGTCGTTAAAGAAAACAAAAGACAATTTTAAAAAGATAGACAGTTCAAGTAAGTCTATTGTAAATGGGTTTAAGCAGATGAAAAACGCTGCAAGTAATTTAAATTCAGAAAATGTTGACTTATTAGGGTCAGTTGAGAACTTGCATGCAGGTTTTTCAAATATAAAGAATTCTGCAAGTAATATACTAGGTATTTTTAAAAACGGTAACCTTTCAAAGACATTTGCAAATATTGGCAACGCCATAAAAACTAAAGTAGTAGGAGGCTTAAACTTGGCTAAAACAGCTGGTAAAGCGTTCCTTGCATCTTTAGGAATAGGATTAATAATAACTGGTATATCTTTAATTATTGAAAATTGGGAAAAGCTAATTGGGTTAATTGGCTTAGGCAAATCAGAATCACAAAAAAACTTAGACATAGCACAAGAAGCTGTAAAAGTTGAGCAAGGTAAACTGGATGCAATAGGCGCACAAGAGAACATTTTAAAACTTCAAGGTCTAAGCGAAAAAGAAATACTAAAACTTAAACAAGACCAGCTTGCAATGGTAATAAAAAAGCAAAGAGTTGAACTTGACGCAGCTAAAGTAAATAAGGCTAATGAAGTTGCAAGGGCAGAACGGAACAAAAGGTACTTAAAAAATGTACTTAAAGGTATAAGTTTAGCTTTAACTTTAATTTTAAAGGCAGCTGACCAAGTAGGCAAGTTTTTAGGCAAAGACTGGGGATTAGAAGATAAAATATTTGACCCTATTGCAGAGTTAATGTTTGACCCAGAAGAAGTTGCAGCAGAAGGGGATAAAACAATAGAAGAAGCAGAAAAGAAATTAAAAAAGTTAGAAAACCAACAGGCTGGGTTTCAACTAAAAGTTAATTCAATTAATAAAAAGGCAGCAGACAAAAATAAAAAAACAGCAGATGAAGCAGCAGCCAAAAAAATAGAAGATGATAAGTTAGCCAAAGAAGAGCAAGCTAAGTTAAAACAAGAAGCTAAAGAAATAGCAGAAGCAGCAGCAAGGGAGAAAAAGGAGCGAGAAACAGACGAGTTTGAGCTAAGAAAACAAGATTTAAAAGCAAAATATTTAGAAGAGAAAGCTATATTAATTGCACAAGGGATAGAAACGAAAACCCTAAAATCAAATTATGATGCAGAGTTACTTCAAATAGAAGCCGATAAATTAAAAAAAGAACAAGATTTAAGAGATACAGCAGCGGCAGAAAAAAGGGCAAATGAAGAAGCAGATGCAAATGCATCCATAAAACAAAAAGAAAAAGAAGCAGCGGCAAAAGCAGCCATTGAGCAAAGTGCATATAACACCGCAGCAGCATTTAGTAATCTTATTGGAGAGTTAGGAAATGAAAATATAAAAGTTCAAAAGGCGCAAGCACTTATTCAGATAGGGATTGATACAGCCAGCGCAATTAGTTCACTCGTTAAAATGAGCCAAGCAAACCCAGCTAATGCACCAACTGGAGGTATAGCAGGAGCGTTACAATTTGCAACGGGGTTACTTCAAATAGGTACTAACATGGCAAAGGCTGCCAACATACTAGGTAGTTCAGGTCCACAAGTTGGAGGAGGTAATCAGGACCTTGCAGATGATGCAGCAAATGATGCTGCGAACAATCAACAGAACAGACAACAGCAGCAGTTTAAAGTATTTGTAACTGAAACAGATATAGCCAATGCAACAAGTAAAAGAATAAATCTAACTCAAGTAGGAATAGTAGAATAAATATTATGAAAATTAAAGAAGAATTATTAGGCAGTAAAGTAACAAAGGGTCATCTAACAATAATCTTAGAACAATCTAAGAATTGTGTATCTTTGTGCAAGAAGTTAAAGTTAGACGTATTTCAAGAAGAACAGAAGAAAGATGTTAAACCTCGTACAAAATCAAAGTAATACTTGTTACACCTTTGTAACGTTATGGGGTGGAGTAGCTCCTTATACGTTGAAAATGGTTAGCAATTTAGATAGAGATGTAACACAAAACTTTATCTTAACTCTGGACAACTATGGAGATAGGAAAAGATATGTAATAACACCAACAGTAATGCTAGGAACTTATGACTACACCATAGAGGATGACTTAGGCAATACATACGAGATAGGATTAGCAGAAATAACGGAATGAAAATAGAATTTATAAACACGAATAAAAAGGACGTTAAATACTTTTTGTCAAGGTCGCAAGATGATAACAAATGGCTAGGCTATAATGAAGATGGCAAGCAAGGCGTTTCAAGGGTTAATCAATTAGCCTATGACCTTATAGAGCTGTACAATCAAAGTTCTAAACATAACGCTATAATTACTTCAAAAGTAAATTACATTACAGGAGAAGGCTTAAAAGCGGAAAATCCAGACCAGAAAACAAGAGAGTTTTTATTTAGCGTAAACAGAAATGAAACGGCAAATGAATTATTTGAAAAGATTTGCTTAGACTATGAATTACAAGGCGGTTTTTTTGTTCAATTAGTTTTTTCTAAACTTGGTGGTGTTTTAGTTAATTCATATCATATGCCTTTCCAGAAGATGCAACCTAGCGAAGACGGCAAAAAATTTAAATATACACCAGACCCAAAGAAACCTAGAGAATTTGAAGTATTTGATGCCTATGTAGATGGAGAAAATACAGGAACTAAAGTATTATTTATTTCTAAGTATCGTGCTGGTTCAGATGTATTGCCTTTGCCTGATTACTTTGCAAGTTTAAAGTATATTCAGATAGATGCAGAAATAGCCAACTTTAACTTATCTAATATTAGAAGTGGTTTTAGTGCTGGAACTATGATAGTCTTTGCAGATGGAGAGCCAGACCCAGAAGAAGAAGACGCAATAGTAGAACAATTAAAGCACAGCACAAGCGGAACAGATGCGGCTGGCGGTGTGTTTGTTTACTTTAAAAAGTTAGGTAGTGAACGACCCGAAGTAATACCTTTAAATGGTAATGACTTAGTAGAACGCTTTGCTAACTTAAACGAGCAATGCAAGGATGAAATAATGATAGGTCATAAAGTAGTTAGTCCTATGTTGTTTGGAGTTAGGACAGAAGGGCAATTAGGAGGACGTAATGAAATAATAGAGTCCTTTGAATTGTTTAATAACAGCTACATAAAACCAGCGCAAAAGATATTCACATCTACTTTTAATTTCCTAAACAGATTAAGCGGAGGACAAAGCACAATTTCAGTAAAAACACCTTTACCAATAGGCTTGGATTTAATACAATTATTTCAAGAGGGTATTGTTACAGATTTACCTTATATTCAAAAGGAATTAGGATTGCCAGTTAAAAAGGTAGAAACTCAATTAAGAGAATATGACGGCAAATTTAGGGATACCGACTGGCACGAGTTTGTAAACTTTGGAGAAGCAGCAGAAGGGTTTGAAATACTAAAAGAAATGGACGTATTTTTCAACTCACAGGATATGCCAGTTAGTTTTGATAGTGTAGATGACGAAATATTAAAGGCTATTGCAACTAATCCAGCTATTGATGTAGCAAGTTTGATAAATGCTTTAGATTTAGATGCTAAGGATGCAAGCGAAAGGATAGGCAGATTGATTGAAGACAAGTTAATAAACCCAGACAAGGGGCTGCAAATTACTCCAGAGGGTGAATTAACAATAGACAAAGCACCCAAGAGCCAGTTTTTCGTTAAATATCAGTACTCTGGTCCTCAAGATAAAAGAAATAGAGCTTTTTGTGCTAAACTAATGGAACTAAACAGGGTGTATACAAGAGAAGAAATAAACCAGCTTAGTGGAATACTAGGTTATAATGTTTGGATGCGTAGAGGGGGCTGGTATCATAATACTGAATTGGATGTGAATACTCCCTATTGTAGACATACATGGAAGCAAATAATCGTTAAAAGAAGGGTAAACAATGTATCAAAAACTAATAACATAGAAAAACAACTTGAAAGCGAATTTCCAAAATTAACAATAGATGTTTATCAAAATGATAAAAATAGAGTGCTAACATTATCTCGTATAATTATTCCCGATAATTTAAGAGGTGAAGGTATTGGAACTGATTTTATGGAAAGCCTTATAGACAAAGCAGACAAATTAGATTATAAAATTATATTGACTCCATCAGAAGATTTCGGGGGTGATAAAAATAGGCTTATAGATTTCTATAAAAGATTTGGCTTTGTTTTAAATAAAGGCGAAAATAGGGATTTTTCACACAGGGAGGATATGTATCGATTACCAAAAACTAAAAACTAAATATAATGGCATATACATACTTAATAACAGAAACAGAATTAAAGCAAGATACTATCATGCAAAATAATGTAGATAGTAAGCTAATTGGAATGGCAATGAGAGAAGCACAGGACATCTATACAAGGGATGTTTTAGGGTCGGCTCTTTACAATCAACTTATCATTGAGTTTAATGCTGGTACTTTAACGGCTGCAAACCAAACATTACTAGACTATGTTAAACCAATGCAAAGGTATTACATCTTAAAGGAGTTCTTAATGTACGGCTGGATTAAATTAGCCAATAGTAGTGTAGGTACTAGAGATGTAGATGACTTGCAAACATCACAACAGGACGGCATAAATGCTATTGAAGGGCGGTTTGAGCAAAAGGCAGAGTATTACAAAAAAAGACTTATTGTTATGATTTGTGATAACATTACAGACTATCCACTTTACAATACAGGCAACCAAGAAATATATCCAAACCAAAAAGCCTATACATCAAGTTTTAGAATATTCAATAAGAATGGGGAAGAAAAAATACAATATCAAAAAGCGAATTGTTTACGAAAAAATCCTGAAGGAAGCATTAAATGAGATTAGCAGAAGTAATAACAGAAATAAAAACAGCAGCAGAAAACCACGCTCTAATACAAACGATAGTTTATGATGAGGCTATTATGCAAG
>Ga0102945_1000130_pt1 | contig 24728 bp, 25 predicted proteins | sample SalPonred_H2O_MG_FD_78207 | JGI IMG/M metagenome (GOLD analysis project Ga0102945, IMG submission 78207) | Salt pond water microbial communities from South San Francisco under conditions of wetland restoration - Salt Pond MetaG R2_restored_H2O_MG ...
AGCGGAGAACTGGGCATGAGTATTTTCAATACGATGGGAGCTTGCGACCAATGAGTAATACTAAAACAGTAATGGGCCAAGCGTCTAACCAGTATGTTGTACCTACTGATATTACAGATGTGTTCAGCACTTATTTGTATGAGGGCAATGGCTCTACACAAACGATCACCAACGGTATTGACCTTGATGGCGAAGGTGGTTTGGTTTGGAGTAAGTCACGGTCTGGAGCTTACAGCCACGGTCTTTATGATACAGAGCGAGGCGTAACAAAAGAAATAAAGACCGATGCTACCACAGCCGAAAGCACTGACAACGGTGTGACTGCTTTTAACTCTGATGGGTACGACGTTGGGGCAAGATTTACCACAAACAACAATGGCGATACCTACGCCTCTTGGACATTCCGCAAAGCCCCTAAGTTCTTCGATGTGGTGACTTACACTGGGGATGGTGTTGCTGGTCGTGAGATTGCTCATAACCTTGGGACAACTGTTGGGACAATTATTGTCAAAAGAGTATCAAACACTTCAGATTGGACAACTTGGCACAGAAGTCTTGCCAACAATGAAATCATCGCACTTAACTTAGCTTCTGAAGCCTACATCGACAGTGCCTTTTTTGCCACTCCTCCCAGCACTACAGTGTTTACTGTTGGCAATACACCTTCAGCCAACGCCTCAGGCGAAACCTATGTCGCCTACCTATTCGCCCACAACGATGGTGACGGTGAGTTCGGCCCTGATGGTGACCAAGACATTATCAAGTGTGGTAGTTATACTGGTAATGGTTCTAGTGATGGCCCTGAGATTGACTTGGGGTTTGAACCTCAGTGGTTGCTGATTAAGAACGCCAGCACTTCTGTAGGAAACTGGAATATTGCAGACGTTATGCGTGGGATGCCTGTGGGTTCAAATACGCAACTTTTGGCAGCAAACACCTCAGGTGCTGAAGGCGGTATCCCAGCCTTTGTGCCGCAACCCACGGGCTTTAAGGTTGTTGATAGTAATGAATTTTCAAACGGCTCTGGCAACACCTACATCTACATCGCCATCCGCCGTGGCCCTCTTGCTCCACCTGAGAGTGCGACTGAGGTGTTTGATATAACAACCCACAATGCTACGGTAGCACCTGCATTTAAGTCAGACTTCCCAGTAGACTTTGCTTTGATAAACAATGTAACAGCAGCTACTGCATTTGCAGCTGCAAGTAGGCTGACCCAAGGTAAATCTTTAACTACAGCATCTACGGCTTCCGAAACAAGTGATGCTAGTTATTTGTTTGACTATCAAGATGGGTGGAGAAATACAACTGGTACATTTTCAAATCTTTACTCTTGGATGTGGAAACGTGCGCCTAACTTCTTCGACGTTGTGGCCTACACGGGTAACAATAGCACAAGTCGATCTATAAGCCATAACCTTGGTGTTGCACCTGAGATGATATGGGTGAAGCGTAGAGACGGGACGTACAACTGGCTTGCTTGGCACAGTGTGTTCCTTGGTACAGGGTTAAACTTGTATTTAGATACAAATAACTCCCAAGATAATGGCGGCAGGTTTAGTGCCTCAGGACATACTAGTGAGGTGTTTAATCTTGGTGCAACTATTGGCGGGGTTAATACTTCTGGCGAAGACTACATAGCCTACCTCTTCGCAAGCTTAGATGGTGTGTCGAAGGTGTTCTCAGTAACAAAGAGTTCTGGTAGCGATGCTTCTGTGAACTGCGGTTTCTCAAGTGGTCCACGTTTCGTTATGCTCAAGCGTACTGACAGCACAGGTGATTGGTATGTGTGGGATACTGAACGTGGTATCGTTGCAGGTAATGATCCTTACTTGCTCCTGAACAGCACAGCCGCAGAAGTCACCTCTACTGACTACATTGATCCAACATCAAACGGCTTCACTATTGTGAACGGTGGTCTAGCTGATGGTGATTATATTGGATATGCTGTGGCATGATTGAGTACATCTACACAATAGAGAACACCGAAAACGGTAGACTTTATGTGGGACGTACAAACAACCCTGCCTCAAGAAAACGTGGACACTTCTCTGAATTACGGAGGGGTGTTCACAGCAACCCTAAACTACAGAATGCCTTCAATAAGTACGGTGAAGATGCGTTTGTATTTAGTGTAGTTGAGTCTTGTTCTGGTGAGGACGTAAGGGACAAAGAGCAGGAGTGGTTCGATAAGTTCCACAGAGATACTTCGTTCTTATACAACTGTCACTTCGAGACACACGGTGGGCCTATATGCACTGGTCCCCTACCAGAAGGAGTGAAGGTTAAAATATCAGAGGCTATCAAGGACAACACTAGAAAGTACATCTTTGATATTCTTGATGAACGATACGAAACTAAAGTGTCTTTAAAGTTTCTATCTGAAAAGTACTGCGTAGGCATTAACACTATCTGCGACTACATACCTGAATGGGAAGACAGAACAGGTCTAACTATGTTTGTTAGTAGTCAGATAGAAGACACATTAAAGCGTGTTGAAGTGTTTATTGAGGATTACGAAAAAGGTGTTTGCACACTCTCAGACTTTTATAAGTACGGGACAACGGTTCAGTCTATCAATAAGTATTGTGTCTTATTCAACAAAGAGCCTGAAGACTTTAAAACAACAAAGCAAGATGCTAAACAAAGAGCATTAATTGCTATACAATACATGAAAGATACGGGGTGTAGTGCTGCGAAAGCAATTAGAGAATGCAAGTCAAGCACCACAACATTCTATAAATATCTCAATCAAGCCTAAAGGAGAATACTATGGGCGAATATCGTGATAGAACTACTGGAGTTGTCAAAACCCAAGGGCAATGGCGCAGCCACTACAAGAACGTCTCACTGCCTCGTGCATGGAAGCAAGCAACACTGGATGGCCTCAACCTAGAGGCTGTCCTAGAGGCTCCCAAGCCTACTGTTGGCCAGTATGAGGTAGCAGCACGCAACGGAGTAACTCAGGATGCTAAAGGCAACTGGGTCACTGCATGGGAAGTGCGTGATATGTTCACTAGCTACACTGACGAGGAAGGTGTCTTCCACAGTAAGCTAGACCAAGAGCAGGCCTACCAAGCAGGTCTTGATGCTAAGGTGGCTGAGTCTAATCGTGCTAAACGAGATGGTCTCCTAGTTGATACAGACTGGACTCAGATGAATGACAGTCCTCTCACTAACGAAGCTAAGACTGCCTGGGCTACCTACCGTCAAGAGCTACGTCAGATCACAGACCTAGACGCATGGCCTAACCTAGCAGATGATGACTGGCCCGTAGAACCCTAACTTGCTAAGGAACCAACATGGCAACCAAAGATGCATTAGACCAGATACGACAAGCAGCTGAGAATGACTTAGAGTTCTTCATTCAGTTGGTTGCTCCACAACAGGTCTTAGGGGATTGCCATAAGGAAGTAATCGAATGGTGGACAAGGGAAGATGCTAAAGACTTTCAGCTTCTCTTGTTCCCACGAGATCACGGTAAGTCACGGCTTGTAGCATATCGTGTTGCATGGGAACTAACTAAGAACCCTACACTACGTATCCTCTATATCTCTGCTACTGCTAACCTTGCTGAGAAGCAACTTAGTTTCATTAAAGGTATCTTTACCTCAGAGATCTTTAGACGTTACTGGCCTCATCACATACACCCTGAAGAGGGTAAGCGTACACGGTGGACTAACTCAGAGATTAGCTTAGACCACCCTCTCCGTAAGAAAGAGAATGTACGTGACCCTAGCGTATTCACTGGTGGCTTGACTACCTCGCTTACTGGTCTGCACTGTGACATTGCTGTACTTGATGACGTTGTTGTAGCTGAGAATGCTTTGACATCTGAGGGTAGAAGCAAGGTTGCTAGTCAGTACTCACTGCTCTCATCCATCGAAGGTGCTGATGCACAGGAGTGGGTAGTAGGTACTAGATACCACAGCAAGGACTTGTACAACGATCTGATGGAGATGAAAGAAGTTCTCTACGATAGCAAGGGTGAGCAGGTCGGTGAAGACAACATCTACGAGATCATGGAGAAGCCAGTTGAGAACCTAGGTGATGGTACTGGTGAGTTCCTCTGGCCTCGACAGCAACGTAAAGATGGTAAGTGGTTCGGGTTCGACATCCAGACCTTAGCTAAGAAACGTGGTAAGTACCTAGACAAGGGGCAGTTCAAGGCTCAGTACTACAACGACCCTAGTGACCCAGACAACGTACCTGTAGGTAGAGATAAGATCCAGTACTTCGACAGGAAGCACCTTAAGCTAGACAACGGGTTCTGGTTCTACAAGGATAAGAAGCTAAACCTCTTCTCTGCTATCGACTTCGCTTTCAGTCTTAGATCTAAAGCTGACTATACAGCACTGGTCCTTGTAGGAGTAGACGCTGACAACAACGTGTACGTCCTAGACATCGACAGGTTCAAGACTGACCGTATCTCTGAGTACTTCGATCACATCTTCGACATGCACACTAAGTGGTCCTTCAGGAAGCTACGTGCAGAGGTTACTGTAGCTCAGATGGCTATCGTTAAGCAGCTAAAAGACTTAATCAAAGAACATGGCCTAGCCCTCAGCATCGAGGAGTTCAGACCTAACAAGAACCAAGGTAACAAGCAGGAGCGTATCGCCTCTGTCCTAGAGCCTAGGTACGACAACTTACAGATGTGGCACTACAGGGGTGGTAACACTCAGTACCTAGAGGACGAACTCTCTAGTCGTAACCCGCCACACGATGACGTAATTGACGCTTTAGCATCTGCCGTAGATATGGCTGTGCGTCCAACACGTAGCCTTAACAGGAAACGGGAAAGCAATATTGTCTGGGCGAATAGTCGTTTCAGAGCAGGGAGTAGATAATGGACACCATTGATATTGAACACTTGATCAATCCAGATCAGCTTGCTGTAGAGATTGCAGATAAGTGGCGTCTGTGGCATTCGCTACGTAGCACATGGACTGAACAGACTAAAGAGCTACGAAACTATGTCTACGCTACAGACACAACAACGACAGCTAATGCAATCCTGCCTTGGTCTAACACTACGACTACTCCTAAGATCACACAGATTGCTGACAACCTCCATGCTAACTACTTCGCTACGTTGTTCCCTCAACAGAAGTGGATGCGTTGGGAAGCTGATACACGAGACGCTGCAGTAAAAGCTAAACGTGACATCATTCAGTCTTACATGGAAAACAAGGTAAGACAGTCTGAACTATTAAACACAGTATCTGATCTTATTCAAGACTGGATTCTTTACGGCAACTGTTTCGCAATGGTAGAATGGGAAGATGGCTACACCACTAAAGAAGACGGTGAGTACATTCCTAAGTACGTTGGGCCTAAGATGGTCCGTGTTTCTCCATACGATATTTGTTTTAATCCTACTGCAGCTTCTTTTGAAAGCTCACCTAAAGTTATCCGTAGTATTAAGTCTCTTGGTGAGATCAAACGAATGGTTGATGCTGATCCTTCTAACGGTTACATGAAGGATGTCCTAGATAAGATGATGGGTGCTCGTCGTGCAGTACGTACTTCTGAGGGACACATCGACAAGGGTGAAGGTTTTACAGCTGATGGGTTCTCTAACATCCAACAGTACTACGAGTCAGACTACGTAGAAATCCTTACCTTCTACGGTGACATCTACGACCAAGACTCTGATGAGTTTATGTCGGACCGTATCATCACTATTGTTGACCGTGCTTACGTAATAAACAACGAAGAGAACCCCTCGTGGTTAGGTAAGGCTCCTATCTTCCACAGTGGCTGGCGTAACCGTCCTGACAACCTCTACGCAATGGGTCCACTAGACAATCTTGTAGGTATGCAGTACCGCATTGATCACCTAGAGAACCTCAAGGCTGATGTGTTTGATCAGATCGCCTACCCAATCCTTAAGGTTAAGGGTGACGTAGAGGACTTCGACTTCGAGCCTGGTGCACGTATCTACCTTGGTGAAGAAGGTGATGTAGGTTACATGGCCCCTGATGCTACAGCACTTAATGCTGATATGCAGATCCAGATCTTAGAGAATAAGATGGAAGAGATGGCAGGTGCTCCTAAGCAAGCTATGGGTATCCGTACCCCTGGTGAGAAGACTGCCTTCGAGGTTCAGACACTACAGAACTCAGCTTCTCGTATCTTCGAACACAAGGCTGCACACTTCGAGCGTACCTTCCTAGAGCCTATCTTGAATGCAATGCTAGAGACTTCTCGTCGTTACATGAACCGTGCGGACATTGTACGGGTATCAGACGAAGATACAGGTGTGTTGCAGTTCCTTGAGATCACACGGGAAGACATTACAGCAACAGGTAAGATCGTACCAGTAGGTGCTAGACACTTTGCTGAACGTGCTCGTAGGGTACAGAACCTAATTCAGATGTCTGCAGTTAAGGCCCAAGACCCTACTGTAGCACCTCACCTCTCAGGTAAGGAACTAGCTCGTATTATTGCATACGAACTTGGTGAGCCTACACTGTACGGTGAGAACATCACAGTTAGTGAACAACTAGAAACACAGAGAATGGCTCAGGAAGCAGAGATGCTAAACCAAGAAGAGCTAATGTCTGCACAGGATATGGGTATCTAAATGCACTCTGCTTGGACTAAAGGTCTAAGAGGCGAAGCCAAGGAACAACGCATTAAAGAAGTGTTGAACTACAGAAATGCCTTTGATGACCTAGAAGAAATCATCGAACAGGTTCTTATAAGAAAAGATGCTGTTCGTGATTACGGCCCAGGATGGGCTGAGAAACAAATCGCCGTTAATGAGTACAATGCTGCTCTGGACGATATGTTAAAATTACTAGACCTCAACCGTAAGGATCACAAACAATAATGTCAATCTTTGATGAAGCACAGTCTGCAGGCTCCCAACCACAGGAAACACAGACTACCGAGAATACGCAACAAGAAACCCAACCACAGGAATCTTACTTGCAGAAGCTCGTAGAGACACGTGGCGAGAATTGGAAAGACCCAGAAGTTCTAGCTAAGGGAAAGGTGGAAGCAGATGCTTACATCAAGAACCTTGAGGATCAACTTGCTCAGATGCGAGATGATCTAGGCAAACAGGACTATGCGGCCAAGCTCTTGCAACAACTAGAGGGAAAGGCTTCGGCACCCACCAACGACAAACCTCTAGGGTCCAACAACAATAACACAGGTGGCACGAATACTGAAGACAACACCAGTCTAGCAGTGAGTGAAGATAGTTTAAAAAGCCTAGTAGAGAAGACCCTAACAGAACGAGAACAGCAAACAACTGCTAGTCAGAACATTGCTGCAGTCGATAAGGCACTACAAGAAAGCTATGGCACTGAAGCCGCTTCTGTAGTCCAGAAGAAATCAGAGGAACTAGGGATTGGGTTGGAGCGTATGCAACAGCTTGCTTCTGAATCTCCTTCTGCCTTCTTTGCTTTAATCGGTGAACAACAGAAATCCTTTAAGCCTATGACTCAAGGTTCTGTTCGTACTGAAGGTCTTTCAAACCAATCCTCTTCGGATCGTGACTGGTCCTATTACCAGAAGCTCCGTAGAGAAAACCGTAACGAATATTATTCACCTAAAGTCCAACAACAACTTATTGAAGATAAGATGCGACTAGGTGATAAGTTCGGCAACTAACTTTACTTCTAACTTTTATATAGAAAAGGACTAGCACAATGGCTGGTATGATTTCCTCAAACACAGACATGCAGCGTCTGATTCGTTCAGAGGTTTACTCCTCAGAGCTTAAAGAGATTCTGCGTGATGAAATGCAAGCACAGCGTTATGTACGTATGCTTGATGGTTTCCCAGACGGTGATACATTCACCATCCCAACAATCGGTGAGACAACTGTAGCCGATTACTCTGAAGATACTCAGGTATCGTATGTCCCAATGGACACTGCAGAGTTCCAGTTCACTGTAGATAAGTACCTGCAGTCTGCTTCTTACATGACTAAGAAAGCAGCACAGGACTCGTTCTACAGCGCACAGCTTGAAGCACGGTTTGTTCCTGAGCAAGAGCGTGCCATCATGGAGCACTTCGAGTCAACAACATTCGCTTCTCCTGAAGTCGGTGTTACAGCTAACTCTGCTGAGACTACAGATGGTGTTGCACACCGTATCGCTGGTGGTAACGCTGGTCGTCTCCAACTGGAAGACTTCGCATTCGCTCGCTATGCACTCAAGAAGTCTAATGTTCCAGATCGTGGCATGGTTGCTATCGTTGACCCATCCGTTGAGTACCAACTGAACACACTGACCAACTTGGTTAACGTGTCGAACAACCCAATGTGGGAAGGTATTGTTCGTGATGGTATCGCAACTGGTATGCGCTTTGTTGCTAACGTATACGGCTTTGACGTATATACATCTAACTACCTGAAGAACACTGTCGCAGACTCTGCTCTTCTCGAAGCAGATGGCACAACAGCACAAGACTTCTCTACAGACAACGGTGTTGCTAACTTGTTCTTCTCTTCTGATGCAGGTGCTAACCCATTCGTGGGTGCATGGCGTCAAATGCCAGAAGTTGACTACGAGTACAACAAAGACTTCCAGCGTCACGAGTATGTAACTACTGCTCGTTACGGTGTTAAGAAGTACCGTCCAGAAGGTATCGTTACAGTCGTATCGAACCCTGCTGTATAAGACTACAAGGGTGATCCTTCGGGGTCACCCTACCCTTGCTCTAGGAGATTATTTAAATGGCTAACGTCAATCATTCAGCACTTTCAGACCCATACCTCCACGAGCCTAAAGGTGCCTCCACAGCCACTGCAGGTGATGTGTACGTGTCAGACGGTGCAGGCTCAGGAACATGGCAAGACCATAGACGTTCTGTAGTAAACCTGCACATCCACGACATCTCTACTCCTGAAAACATGTACGTACCTGTTCCCTTTGGTGGCACAGTTAGCAGAGTTTCTTCTGTAATCGCAGGTGCTATTACTGGTGCAGACGTTGTGCTTACAGTAAAGAACTCTTCTGCAGCAACTATGGGTACTATCACGATTACTCAAGCAGGATCAGCTGCAGGTGACGTAGACTTTACTAATCCTTCTACTAACAACACGATTACCGACAACGACTACATCCTAGTAGAGGGTGATGGTGGTGCTAGTTCTCATGTTGATTGTGTTGTATCAATCGTAGTGGAGCACACGTAATGAAAAGAACACTCCTACAGATAGTCCAGAACATCCTGTCCGACATGGACTCTGAGGATGTGAACAGCATTAGTGATTCCATCGAAGCTGAACAGATCGCTAGTGTGGTTCGTGATGTATACTTTAACATGGTATCTACACGAATGATACCTGAGCACCAAGAGCTTCTCACATTAACTAGCCTCTCTTCTACTGCTCGTCCTACACACTTTGTTATACCAGACGATGTAAAGAAGATTGAGATTATCCAGTACAACATCTCAACGACAGGTGGTACAGACTTCCGTACCCTTAAGTACCTAGAACCTATTGAGTTCCTGAACCTTAACGCTGAAGGTGACTCAACACTTTCTGTTAACTCAGTAAGCGGTAACGTATCTGTCCTTATCCGTACTGACAAGATGCCTACATTCTACACACTGTTCGATGATGAGCACGTAGTGATGGACGCATACGATAGTTCTGTAGTACAGACACTCACTCAGTCTAACACAAGATGCTACGGACACAAGATTCCTAACTTCACAATCAGTGATGACTTCACCCCTGACATTGATGAGGTGTTGTTTCCGTACCTTATTGCTGAAGCTAAGTCCACATGCTTCTCCTTGTTTAAGAGTGGTGTAGACCAGAAGATCGAACAAGCTGCACGTAGGCAGAAGGCTTATGTACAGAATGATATGTATCGAATTAAACAAGCAAACAAAAGGCCGACATATGGTAGACGTTGAATTTAGCGTTAACAATGACAAACAGATCTTAACCGCAAGATGTCCTGAAAAGTCTAGCACTGCTATTCACGTCAAGAAATCCCCAGGCGGTTATAAGTTCTTTGAGGTTCATGTTGAAAAGGGCAAGGTGCCTAAAGAACTGAGCGGCAAGTACACTTCTCTGCTAAGGGCTAAGGATGCTATCCACAGATACTTTAATAAACTGACGCCTACTAAAGCTGTGAAACGAGAGGCTTTCGGTAAGGACTTTGAGGAGCGTAAGAAACGAAATGCCACAGAATCTAACACAAAGGGTAGTTAACACCTTTATCAAAGGATTAGTTACTGAGGCAGGTGAGCTTACGTTCCCGCCCGATGCTTCCGTAGACGAACTAAACTGTGACCTTAGACGTGACGGTTCTCGTCGTAGACGTAAGGGTATCGCTAAAGAAACTAACTCAGTACTGTCTGACTTCACTGTACCAGACACAGGTATAACATCTGTAGGAACATGGTACAACGTAGGTGGTCAGTCAGGTCTTGAGTTCCTTGTGTTTCAGAACGGTGCAACACTGTACTTCTACAACAAAGCTGAAGCTCCATTCTCTGCTAACATTGAATCACACACTGTTAACCTAGCAACATACGAGACAGCTGGTGGTGTAGGTGCTTCAGAAGCTAAGTGTACCTTCACATCTCTTAAGGGTTCTTTGATTGTAGTATCGCCTGCCATTGACCCTATCTACATTGAGAGAGACAACGTAGCAGAGACAGTCTCCGTTACTAAGATTGATTTCCGTACTCGTGACTTCGACTGGCAGGGTGACACCTCTACCTACTACGAGGACGAATCTAGCCCCTCTGATGAGCGTAAGTACGATGCACAGAACGCAGGGTGGAACACTGGTAACGGTGCTCCTACGGACCTCACAAAGCGTCTGACACACCCTTGGTATGCAGGTAAAGATGCTACAGGTGTCTACGATGCTGCTGAGTGGGATAAGATCTACACTGGTACAACCCTCACAGGTAACGGTCACTACATCTTAGACTTCTTCAATAAAGATAGATCAACGGTATCTGGTGTATCTGGTCTTACCTCAGAAACAGAAACAAGTCGTTTCACTACTGTAGCTAACTTCGCTGGTCGTGCTTTCTATGCAGGCTTGAATAGTGCTACAAACACAGACATCGTTCTATTCAGTCAGTTGATTGATAGCTTTAGTCAACTAGGTGAGTGCCTCCAACAGAATGACCCTACCTCTGAGCAGATCAGTGATGTTTTAGCAACAGATGGTGGAACTATCAGGATTGCTGGTGCTGTAGGTATCAAGGTTCTGTATGTCATTGATGCTTCTCTTTATGTCTTTGCTGATAACGGTGTATGGCGTATCGAAGGTATTGATGGGGTGTTCAGCCCTACAGGTTTCGCAGTCAAGAAGGTTACTGATGTAGGTATCGTAGATGCTAGTAGCTTCCTTGTTGCAGATGGTTCTCCTATCTGGTGGAGCCGACACGGTATCCACACTCTTGACTTCGACTCAACAAGTGGTCGTCCTGTAGAGAGTAACTTGACTATTGCTACTATTCAGTCTTACTGGGATCAGATCCCTAACGAGTCCAAGACTAAGTTAAAGACTGCATTCGATCCTGTCAACAAACGTGCTTACTGGGCATGGCCTGACCAAGGTGAGGAAGTAGAGTCTAAGATTAACAATGTTCTTGTTCTTGATGCTGCACTTAGAGCCTTCTACCCTTGGCGTATTGAGGACTCAGGGACAGACACAGACTGTGTTATTGACTTCGAGTTCTACTCAGGTTTCGGAGCTAGCTTGGCTGCTCTTGATGTAGTAACAACCAATGGTGATGATGTAGTAACCACTGCAGGTGACGATGTTATCTCGCAACAGACTACTAACGTAGCTACAGGTTCTCCTGCTATCATTGCTATCATTAGGGATGGTGCTACAAACAAGATCACTATGGGTTCCTTCACTGGTGATGACTTCCTAGACTGGGGTACTACTAACTACGTATCCTATGCAGAAGCTGGTTATGACTTCATGGGAGATCTGCTCCTCAAGAAGACTGCACCATACATCACTACTTACATGCGACTCACAGAGACTGCTTGGCAAGGTGATGAGAACACTGGTTACCAACCTGACAACCCTTCATCTATGTTTGTTACAGCTTACTGGGACTTCAAGAGTAACTCCTCTAGCAGCCCTCAGCAAGCCTATCGCTTCAAGCGTATGCCTGTAGTAAACTCTAGCAACCTCCTCGACTTCGATCACCCTGAATCAGTTATTGTTACACGTATGAAGCTACGTGGTAAGGGTAGATCCATGAGGATTAAGTTCGAGAGTGAACAAGGTAAAGACTTTATTCTACTAGGATACTCTGTCCTAGGTGGGGTAAATGGAACATTCTAACTAGGAGACTTCATGTCTTACACAATCCGTGACGCTAACCACAGCGACATCTTAGATATTACTATTGCTGCAAAGATGTTCTCGAAGGAAACTAACCACCCTGCCTTGAACACTATCAACCCTAATAAAGTAGCTAACAGCCTTCAGCAACTGATTGACAGTGAACTAGGGTTAGTTAAGGTTGCTTGCTTCAACAATGAAATAGTAGGGGCTATCGCTGGAGTAGTTACAGAACTACCTATCAACGATCTAGTTATATCTCAAGAGTTGATGTTGTGGTTAGACCCCTCTCACAGGAACGGTAAGACAGCCCCTAAGTTAATTGATGCTTATGTAGCTTGGTCAACTAAGATGGGTTGTGACTTCGCAAGGTTATCTGCTCTTGATGCAGTCCTAGAGGGTCGTGCTGGTGTCCTATTTAAACGCAAAGGTTTCGTAGAGATTGAGACCGCATACATAAAGGAATTGTAACATGGCTGTATTTACTCTTGTAGGGGCTGCAGTAGGTGCGGCTATCGGGGGTGCTGTCGTAGGTGGTACTGCTGCTGTTCTAACAGGTGCTGCTATTGGTGCTTCGGTAGGCCTTGCAGCTGGTTCTGTTGTTAAAGCTAAGAAAGCTACAGCACAGGCGCAGGCGCAGACTAATGTTATAACTGAGCTACAGGAAGAAATATCTGAAGTTGAGCAACAGATTGTCCAGACACAAGGGCAACAGATTGCAGTACAGAAACAGATCCAAGCAGACCAACAGGCCCAAGAGAGGTTAGCTGTACGTAGACAGAGACGACAAGCCATCCGTGAAGCACAGATCACTAGAGCACGTCAACGTAACGTAGCACAAGCTATGGGTGCCGCTGGTTCTTCTGCTGTATCAGGTGGTGAAGCCTCTATCGGTTCTGAGTTGTCTGCTGCTCTTGGGTACTCTACTCAACAGTCAGGTCTCTCGGAGAATATCTTCCAAGGACAACAACAGACAATGGACCTGCAATCACAGATCAACACCCTATACGGTGAGGCAGGTGTCCTACAGTCTCAAGCTAACATTGCTTCTGCTCGTGCAGGTATGTACTCTTCTAGGGCTGCTAACTACATGGGTATCGCCCAGACTAGCCTTAACCTAGGTATGCGCTTCGGTGGCTTTTAATCTAAAGGGATTTTACAAATGGAACTAGAACGTCCCATCGACTTCGTTGAAGAAAACAACACACCTATTGATGAGGAGTTCGGTGCTTCTGTAACCCTAGAAGATGACACTGAAGAAAGCACACAAGAAGCATTCATGGCTGTAGGTCAGGACGTAACTCCTGGACAGGCTAAAGAGATGCTCTTCGAGAGTGCTAATCCTATTGAGGCTCTTATCCGTGATAAGTTCTATACGGAAGAGATGCAAGCTGATGAACTACAACAGGCTTTTGATAGAGCCTCATTTAAATCAGAAGACTTCTTAGATAACCCTGACTTCTTCTACGAGCAAGCTAAGGCTCTCTCAGATGACAGTGTAAGTCCTATTGACATTCGTGCAGCTGTTAACACACGCATTGAACAACGCATCCTAGAGGGTATCACTGCTAACGAAGAGACAGGTTTCATTGACCGTGTGTTGGACTTCGGTTCGTACATCGCTAGAGAAGCCACCATAGGTATCCCTGAGGCTCTTACTGAGCGTACTGAGCGTCTGGGTACAGAGATCTTGTTTAACCGCCTGAACATGGCTCCTAGTGAGTATAAGGCATGGTTCGAACAGACTGCTACAGAGATCATGCAGGAAGGTCTTAGAGACAATGATGCTAACAAGATCGACTGGTTCAAGGGTGTTGTAGCTAACAATGGCTTTGACAGTGAGACTAACCTGAATAAGGCCTTCGCTCTTCTGGACCTTACGGGTCTCGGTGAGCTAGCAGGTCTTGGCTTCAAGGTTGCTAGAGGTGCTGCTAAACCAGCTACCCGTGTTGCACGTATCGTGGAGGCTGAGGGTGCTGAGGTTGCAGGTCAGATCGGTGAAGGCATCCTTGTACGTAACGTAGACCCTGAGGTTGCTACTGATCTTGGTCCTCGTGTAGTCAATCCACATGCTCCTGCTACAGCAACTGCTGAGGGGTGGTACTCAAGAGCCTTACGTAAGAATAAGCTTGCTGATGAAATCCGTGGTATCTACGAGAGCGGTGCTATGGGCCGTATTGTAGACACGGATACTATTCGTGCATCTGTTACTAAGATCACAGACAGGTTTGCTGAACGAGTAGGTAACGCAGTCTATAAGTCAGACCTCGAAGGTACAGGCTTCGGTAACTATACAGTTAACATCCAGATCGGTAAACCTTCTGATGGCACACCCTACAAACCTACTGTAGATGGTGAAGCCCCAGTTGGTGCTCAGAAACTAGCAGATGAAACTGGTGGTGAAGTAGTTGAAGTTCGTAACACAGCTGGTGACCTACAAGGATACACTGTACAGTACCGTGAGAACCTAGACCTTACTCAAGAGATTGAAGCTATCGACCCTACGGAGCTTGTCCGTATGGAGCGTAAACTTGTACGTAACACCCTAGGTAAGGTTTTCGGTAACCAGCTTATGGGTTCTACTGCACTACGTGGTGTTGATCGCCTAACAACCCTAGCCCAGATGGGTGAGTCTGCTCAGTCTGCTGTTAAGGGTGTCTTTGAGCGTGAAGCTAAGAAGATTAACAAACTTAACCCTGACGACAGAGCTATCCTGTCATCTATTGTAGGTAAACTACGTGATGACCCTGTAGAGGCAGCTAGAAGAGGCTGGTACACAGAGGAAGAGTTCGCTCAGAAGTACACACAACTAGCAGGTAAGTCACCTGACCAGTCTGTGATTGATGCCTATGATGCTGAGATCGCTATCTCTAACACAGCTGCTGTAGTACGTTCCAACAACATCATGCGCACCTATGTCCAGAAAGGATATAGAGCTATTGTTATGGAAGGTGGTATCAGAGTTCCAGCCAAGGTTACTAACAAGGCTAGCATCCCTGCAGAGGAGCTTATCCTTGACTTGAATGACAATGTACGCCTCTTGAAGGGTGAGCTAGACGAGGGTGTAGATGTCTGGAAGCTAGACCGTGACGATCAAGGTGTTCGTTATGTCTCACGTCCTAAGAGTATTGATGCACTCGAACCCCAAGACGTAATGGGCTTCAATGCTGGTGGTCCTCGTACTAACCCTAACGCTAACTACTTTGTAGTACTTGGTCGTGAAGGTAGGTCACCTAAGTCTTTGTTGACATCGTTCACTGAGGTTGATGCTAGAACTGCAGTACAGGAACTCGCTAACCTTCAGAGAGCCTTCAAGGAAGGTGTGACTAACATTGATGAGGTTATCCAAGCTAACAACAGCTGGAACCCTGCAATCACTAACCTTGAGGAACTCCGTAAGTTCTCTACAGAAAACAACTGGGACTTAGAGGAAGGTGTTCTCGCTTACAAAGAGCGTAACTCCTATGTACAGGACGTAGATGCTGATGATGCAACCTACAAGATGTCCTTCGCAGACTACGTAGAGAAAGAAATGTCACGTCAGGATACTGTTCTCCCTGAGTTCGGTGGCAAGAAGTCCTACAACCTAGACCCAATGGACACTATCACACAGCAATTCGGTACAGCTGTACAAGAGTTGTCACAACATGCCTACACCCACAACGCTATTGTTGGTTGGGTTAAGAAGGCACAGCAAGCTGGTGTTGATTGGTTCCCTGCAGGTGTGTCACCTAACGATTATCGTAGCTTGTTTATGCAGGCTGACATCAAAGGTAACACTGCATTTGATAGACGTATGAGAGAAGTACGTAACATTGAGATGCGCCGTATGGGTGTTAAAGGTGAAGCTGCACAGGTCATGGATGATCTAGGTAGACAGCTATCTGAGTACGTATTCCAGAAGACAGGTGTAGCAACTAGGATGGGTGACCCTACGAACACCCTCTTGAATATTGGTTTCCAGTCTGCCTTTGGTTTCTTTAACGTATCTCAGACTATTGTTCAGGCCTCTCACGCTGCGACTATCATGGCTATCTCTCCTAAGCATGGTTTCAGAGGCTCAAGTATGGCCTTGACTATGCGTAGCTTGTTCCACACTACTCCTGATGCAGCCCAAGAGGGCATCAAACGTGCAGCTAAGTACTACGGAATGGAGCCAGAAGAAGTCACTGAGATCATGGAGTACATTCGTACCTCAGGTCGTGATGTGATTGATGCAGAGGCTATCGAACAAGGCACGGGTGTAGCTTGGGGTATCTCAGGCTTCGGTGGTGAAAGCTACAAACCCTCTGTCTTGCGTAAGGCTTGGCTACAAACTAAGAAGGCTACGAACAAAGGTCTTGAATTAGGTCTTATCCCATTTAACGCAGGTGAGCGTATGGGTCGTATGTCTGGTACTTACACAGCTATCCTTGAGTTTAAGGCTAAGAACCCAGGAGTATCCATCCTGAGTGACCGTGCTCGCATGTGGATCAGTAGACGTGACCAAGACTTGACCTTCAACATGACTGCAGTAGGCAGACCTCAGATCCAGAGTGGGATGATGAGAGTACCTACACAGTGGTTGTCGCACACATTCCGTGCAATGGAGTCAGTCTTTGTAGGACGTAACTTCAGTAAGGCAGAACGTGCTCGTATGTTTGCAGTTCTCATGCCCTTCTACGGTACAGCTGGTTTCGGTATGACACATGCTGCAGACTCACTAGCTGATTACTTCGGTATTGAGCCAGATAGCACATCTTTCACATTCCTTAAGTGGGGTATGATTGATGGTATCACTGATCTCCTACTTGACGACACTGAAGGCAAGGTAGGTACAGGTCTTGCTGGTCGTCTTGCTCCTGCTGGTGCTATTGTAGAGACTTACCGTAAGATTAAAGAGGGTCAGTTCCTTGAGGTTGTTGGTGGTCCATCGGGTAGTATTGCTGGCGGTATAGGAGATGCCTTCTTGGAGGCCTACGCTTCCCTGAGAGACAACAGAGGGACCATGTTGACTGAGGATGTTATTAAGATTCTACGTCAACCCTCAGGTGTAGACAGTATTGCTAAGGCATACGGCATCTTTAACAACGGTATCTACAGAAGTAAGAATGGTATCACGATACCTGGTGAGATGGGTCCAACAGAGGGCGTCTTGCAGCTTCTAGGTATTGGTAGTTTGAAGCAAGCTGAGTGGTATGATGCTAAGAACCAGATGTTCACTAGCAAGAAGAAGCTAACAAGTTTCAGAAAGAATGTGAACACTAAAGCAGAGTACGCCTTCGACCTACTACAAGGTGATACAGCTGATAAGGAGAAGGCATTCAAGCTGTTCAATGAACTAAAGGTTCTCATAGACATGAGTGGCTTTTCTCCTGAGATTCAACAGTCTATGAAAAGAAGTATTAACCGTAGACTTGATGATCAGTTCTTTACTACATACGAGCAACTATTGCGCCAAGACCAAGATGCGGAAGCAGAGCGTCTAAGAGCAACACTAGGAAGGTAATCTAATGGCTCAAGATATATTCGCACCCAAGAGTTCTTTTAATATCGGGTATGAGCGTCCTGTCGCTCGTCCCGTAGAGGACACTAGGGGTGAAACACAAGCCAAGTTCCAAGAAATGTCTAACGAGATGGAAGCGGCTCAGATCAGATCACAGACTCAGGTAGACAAAGCTAAGTCTGGTATTGCTAGGACCATCTTCGGAGGTGTAGCTGATCTAGCAGGAGGCTATGCAAAGAAGCAGGCTATGTCGCAGTCTTCTGGTGTAGCTAAGTCTTGGCTTGACGGTATGCAAACTGCTCAAGATCTACGTGATCAAGGTAAGTTGAATGAAGCTACCCTCTTTGAGCGTAAGGTAACTAAAGAAGCCGTATCTAGTGGCCTTGACTTAGACAAGTATAAGACAGAGTACGAGGCTGTAACTGGACGTCCTATGGAATACGTAGGACAGACACGGGAACAACAAGCCTTCGAGATGATGAAGAGTGACCAGTCTTTTCAGATGGCATACTTCGCTGCTCAAGGTCGTCTAGGCCAAGGTGCTACAGAAGAGCAGCTGATGACGGAGGCTCTTACATCTGTCCGTAAACAGGCTATTGCTTCTGATACACTAGCTCTTGTAGGCGCAGGTAACCAACTAGATTGGGAAACTCAAGTAAAAGGTGCTTACAGCACAGTCCTTGATCAGTTCGATAACTCTATTGTTGCTGGTCTAGTTAAGAGAACTCAAGATGGTCAACCTATCACACCAGGTGAGATTGATACAGTTCTGATGCAACACAACTTGATGTCTCAGAAACTCATTAAACCTGCATACGTCAGTGATGAGCAGTGGAATGAAGTTAAGCAACGTCTTACACTACAGAAAGAGTTCTTGACATCTATTAAGAACTCACGTGACCCTGATAACATGTTGACTGACATGGTTTCTCAGATGATGCAGAGTGCAGAGACACCTCTTGACGCTATGGCTGTAGCAGCTGCTTCTGATCCATCGAACCTTGTGGCTACCTTGGGTATCAATATCCCAGAAGTAATGAACACTGTAGCTGGTTCAGCCTTCACAGACAACAACTGGAAGAAAAGAGGGCAGATCGTATCTGATCTTCAGGCAGCTGATGTGACTACACCAGTTAACGGTAACAGCACCTTCACAACAGAGACTACGCCAGCATTCCTTCAGCCTTATTTAAACCTTGACAAAGGTGTAATGAAGAAGAACGTAGACGCAGGTGTCGCTATGTTGTCTAGCGTTAAGCCAATGGAGTTGCAGAACGAGGATACTCGTAAACAGTTTTATAATGGTGTTATGTCTGTGACTGCAGGTATGCTTTCAGATAAGCAGTTCTACTCATCCTCTGTAGTGTCCAAGGTATTCAACAACCCTAACCTTAAACAGTCTCTTGACATGGTAGCTTCTGTTGACCGTGAGTCTGCAGATGAGATGCGTATTGCTATCCGTAGTGCTGCTGGCCTACAGATGAAGGCAGTAGAGGGTAACCTGTCTACAATCGAAACTACTATGGAGTTCGGTGGCTACACTGCAGACTTACAGTGGGATGAGGCAGATAATCGTTACTATATAACAAATGATCAGGCTATCCGTCACGGTGTGCAGATACTTGGTTCAGGCGGTGTATCCGATAAAGGTCTGTACATTGATCCTAAACTACCTGTAGCTCCTCGTGGTCTTGAGGATGCCTATGATCGTCGTAAGTCTATGGTTGTACTTGAACGTGCAATGAATGACTTAGCCATCGAAGGTGCTGACGACGACATGGGTATGCAACTCCCTGAAGGTGACACTGTTGGTATCCTTGACTTCATCTCTTCTGGTGAGGGTGGTTACGGTGCAAGTAACAGAGGAACTAAAGGAAGTACGATTGTAGGTTCTGAGTTAGGTATGACTACACGAGGTGGTAAGAACCTGACTGAGATGACCCTTGGTGAGATCATGCGCTTCCAAGCAATCAAAGACCCAGATAACCCAGACAGACTATTCGCTGTAGGTGCTTATCAGTTTATCCCTAGTACTCTTAAGTCTGCTATGGAAAGTGCTGGTCTTTCTAAGGATACTGTGTTCACACCTGATGTTCAAGACCGTTTAGGCATAGAACTGTTGATCGGCTCTAAGCGCCCTAAGCTAGCAGCTTACATCAAAGGTGAGTCTAACGACATTGAAGCAGCTATGACTGACTTCGCTAAGGAATGGGCATCAGCCCCTGATCCTAAGACAGGTAAGAGTCGATATGGAAGTGGCAACAAAGCCAAGCATAGTGTAGCTGAGACGAGACAGGCTTTACAGAGAGCACGTCAAGCCTACTCAGAAGGTATCCTTACTACTGAGCTACCTCCTGCAGGCGGTATGTCTACAAACGAACTCATCGACACAGCTGAGGGAGCTATCAATGACTCGTCTGCTCCTACTGAAAGCCTTAGACCACAGATTCGCCCTGAACAGGAAGCTGCATCTGAAGGGACACCACGCCCTAGAGCAAGACCTCTTACACTAGAGTTTTTCAAAGAGTCTAACAAGGACATCCTTGAGGGTCTTTCAGATGAACAGATTGCTCTCCTGTTTGAGCGTAACTTTAGAACCGAATAAGAAAGGGACAACCTGTGGCATACGCATTAGGAAAGAAGAGTAAACAGAGACTGGAAGGGGTACACCCTGACCTAGTGGCTGTAGTAGAGTTAGCAATCAGTAGGACTGAGTACGACTTCACAGTGCTTGAGGGTCTACGTAGCGTAGAGAGACAACGTGAGCTAGTGGACACTGGTAAATCTAAGACCATGAACTCACGTCACCTCAATGGACACGCTGTAGACATTGCACCTTGGCCTATCTCTTGGGACTGGGATGACTACTACCCCATTGCAGATGTAATCAAGGATGCAGCTAGGGAGCTTGACGTAGACATTGAGTGGGGCGGTGACTGGAAGAACTTTCCTGATGCACCTCACTGGCAACTTAGCTGGAGAAACTACCCATGAAGGAAGAATGGCACCTATCTAAAAGCGTACCGCTAACCTTTGTCTTCGCTATTGCTATGCAGACTGTGGCTTTAATCTGGTTTGTAGCCTCTCTTAACGGTGCAGTAGAAAGTAACCGTGTTGACATCATCCGTCTGGAGGCTAAAACCACTACCCTTGAGGACATCGTTCAACAACAGGCTATCTCTACGGCACGTATGGACGAGAACATCAAGGCAATCCGTAGTGCTGTAGAGAGTATGGCTAAAGCAAGATAGGCAAGACCCAAGGAAAGTGGTAATGAAGATAACACCTGAATGGCTAGACAAGTGGAGGATATGGCCTAGGCTTATTATATCCCTGTATGGATATGCCTTCTACAAGACAACAACATGGTTTATGGACCTACCAGATCCAACTAATGCGCAGGCAGGCTTTGTGTCTGTCATCGTAGGTGCAGGTGCAGGGTTCTTCGGGATATACGTCAATGGTAAGAACACGCACACTATCAACACTACTAGCAACAGCACTTCTAATCACAACCTTAAGTAGTTGTGGTGGTCCTCTCAGTCTCTTGACGGGAGGTGGGCCTAACGTAGCAGCTAATGTGCAAGCTGGTAAAGAGAACAACCAAGGTGTTAACACTAGCGTAGACTACAGTGTACGTCCTGTGCTTAGGCCTGAGGGTCCAGTAGAGACAATCGTACAAGACAACAGTACAACAAAGGTCACTGAGATGGACCCTTTACTTCTGTTGCTTCTTGTGCTAGGTTGGTTAGCGCCAAGCCCTAGTGAGATAGGTAGGGGTGTACTTAAGCTATTCGGTAGGAGGAATTAATGGCAAAGAAGAAAGACCCAAGACTTGAACGAGCAGGTGTGTCTGGTTTCAACAAACCAAAGGCAACACCAGGCCATAAGAGCAAGTCTCATGTTGTTGTAGCTAAGGAGGGTGACAAGATCAAGACAATCAGGTTCGGCCAGAAGGGTGTCAAAGGAAGCCCTGATGGATCTAAACGCAACAAAGCATTCAAGGCTCGTCACGCTAAGAACATCGCTAAAGGTAAGATGTCTGCAGCATACTGGGCAAACAAGGTGAAGTGGTAATGGCTAAAGGATTGTACGCAAACATCCATGCTAAACGGAAACGTATTGCTTCTGGCTCAGGCGAGAAGATGCGTAAGGTAGGCTCCAAGGGAGCACCTACAGCTAAGAACTTTAAAGACGCAGCTAAGACTGCAAAGAAGAAAAGGAAGAAGTAATGCCATACAAGAACGGTAAGAAGATGCCATACGGCAAAGGGGCTATGACAAAGAAACCAGCCACTGCTAAGAAACCTATGGCTAAGAAGAAGCCTAAGAAGTAGACAATAAAAAACCCCGCTAAGGATTAAGTTCCTTGGCGGGGTTTCTTTTTGCTTAAGCAGTCTACTCAGACTCTAGGTAGGTCGTCAACTCGTTCAAGTACCACTGTGCTTTACTCAAGTCCCCAATGCCATTCTTGTATCGCCATCGGTGTAAGTACTTAGCGATGTTACCTCTGAGGTATCCGATATACTCATCCTCAGACAGGAAGTCCCTGATGTATTCGATACACTCAATGGCACCTTGTCCGTAGTGGGCGGGGTTGTTGACTGGATCACCACCCTCGTAGGGGTAACTAATATCGAACTCACACTCACCGCACACACCATCATCGTCTAGCAGGTGGTCACAAACTTCACAGTAAACGTACATCAGCGTTTCTCCTTTAGATATTTAATACGAATAGTCTGGTACAAGGTAAGCAAGGGCCATGCTATACAGAAGAGATACACGTTAATCTCTTCGTAAGTAATGTTTAGTTTAGCAGCTACCCAGTACAGGAGTATCACACACCAGTCAAAGGTTATGTCTATCCACAGTATCCCGCTCTCCGCCATCACAGCCTCTCCTTCATAAATACCTTGACCCACTGTGCACATATGTCACTTCGTACAATGTCTTCTACACCGAACTCAATGACTGGTACAGGGAGCATGTGTTTCTTTGCTAGGTGAATAACCTTCGACAGACCATCTGCTTCTTTCAGGTCTGACTGTTGTACGTCACCATTAAGAACGATAGTAGTACCTTCACCTACCCTTGTCAAGAGCATCTTCAACTCATGTGTTGTGATGTTCTGTGTCTCGTCTACGATAATGAAGGCATTGTCAAAGCTACGACCACGCATGAGAGCTAGAGGTGCCATCTCAATGTTACCGTTCTTGATCCCTGTCTCTACAGCACCCTTACCTAGGTGTTTAATGAGAACATCTAAGACAGGTAACGCCCAAGGGTAAGTCTTCTCCTCAAGGGAACCAGGCAGGTAGCCAATGTCCTTGCCTACAGACACGTGTGGGCGGGTGATAACAATCTTGTCGATCTCTTTAGTCGTGTAGAGGTCAGAGGCGTAGGTGGCAGTTACGTAGGTCTTACCTGTACCAGCAGGCCCAAGGACGAACACTTGCTGAGATTCTTTCAGTGCATCAATAAACTCTTTCTGCCTATCGGTACGAGGTACAAGCCCAGAAGTCTTCTTAGCAGACGCATTCTTGTAGTTAGTCTTGCGTCTAGTCTTGGTTGGCTTCTTAGGGAAATCATCGTCCACGAGTTAGGTTCTCCTTGAGTTCTGTGTACCCACCAATCAGGTCACCCTCTGGCGAGAACACTTGTGGTACGGTGGTGAGACTAGCCTTCTTCATAAGACTTAGCAACCACACATTCTTGTAGTCCTGTACGTTGTAGGTAACGTACCTCTCCTCTGCTCCGTCCAGCAATGCCTTAGCACTGTCACAGAAGTTGCATTGATTACGTGTAAGTATAACGTACATCTTTCGCTCCAAGGTGTTAGGTTGGCCCACCCTGCAGGACTCGAACCTGCAACCCTCTGCTTAGAAGGCAGATGCTCTATCCAGTTGAGCTAAGGGTGGGTAAGCAAGGCCCGAAGGCCTCACTGTTAGGTTAGGTCTACGATCTCACAACTATCACCAGAACAAGCTAGTGTCTGACTACCCGCTGTGTTGTCCTCTTGCTCATAGTCTGATAGCTTAGACCAGTCAATAGCAGAAGGCATCAAAGACAGCAACTCTTTGTAGTCTGACTTACCTACCTCTTGGTACGGTGCTTGTTGGTATGTGTGTTCGTTGTAAGGCAGGAAGGACACACCAGACATCTCATCGAAGTGCTTGTAGACGAAGGCACCTACCTCGAACCACTCATCACCTTTGACGTTGATTGTCACAGATGGTTTGTGTTCACACCATGCACGTTGATACGCTAGCCACATCTCTAGTTGCTCAATGGCCGACAGATCAGATGTAGTAACTGCACCCTCAGGGGCTTTCATAGGGAAGCTGAACACCGTAGTCTGGTCAGGCTTCATTACGTCAGGCTCGTTAGGGATACCCTGATCAATCATGAACTGTGTCAAGGGGTCTTTGTTGTCGCCACGCACAGTGCGAATGTAATACTCTGAGTGACGAGCATGAATACCACTAGCAGAGTCAACAAGTTGGGAGACAGTGCCAGAAGGCTTGACGCAAGTGATAGCAGCAGACACAGGGATACCAAGGCGTTCAGCCCACTTAGCATTCGTAGCAACGGCAATAGCTTTAAGACGTTCAAGGGTCTTCTCCAATCCTTGGTTCTTTGTTGTAGTCAGTGGGTTGTCCATGATGCCTGTTAGAGACACGCCGAGCAACCGCTCTTCTTCGGTGTTGCGCTGCCACACCTTTCGCAGGTACGGGAACTTAGTGAAGGACGACTGGATCGTACCCAGAATGGTTGCCAACTCGACCTTTCGTTCAAGAGATTCCACAGTGTCAGTAGCACGTACAACAACCTCCGTTAGGTTACAGAACTGGTATGGGCGTAGGATGATCTCACTGCACGGGTTGGTCCCGAAGTCTTGATCAGCGTCACGGCGTCCATTCTTAGCTGACTGTTTCTTAG
>Ga0102945_1000131_pt1 | contig 24675 bp, 52 predicted proteins | sample SalPonred_H2O_MG_FD_78207 | JGI IMG/M metagenome (GOLD analysis project Ga0102945, IMG submission 78207) | Salt pond water microbial communities from South San Francisco under conditions of wetland restoration - Salt Pond MetaG R2_restored_H2O_MG ...
CTGTTAGCTATGACATTGAGCTTTGGGTTAACATCCCTCAAAAAGTTTGGAAAGAACTTGAAAAAGAAAGGTTAGGAAGATGATAAGAACAGTTAGTAGAAAGCTTAATAAATATAAGTCAGAGCATGAGTTCATTGAATTGTCAATGAGAGTCTATGTCATGGATGATGGCTGGAGAAAGAAGAATACTCCTTATGTAAGGAGTGATTCTAACGGTGTAGTTGATGATTACCCAGACAAACTAAATGAAGGAACCAAAATGCGTTGTTTCATGGTTAAGATGCTGGTAATGACAGGTTATGGAAATGAAAAAAAGTATGACCCTGGAACTGATCAGTTTGAGGAAACACCAGAGTATTTTTTTGGAAAGAGCTATTTAGAGCTTGTTAGCTACATGCGAGAACACAACTACGAGAGAGTTGATAATGAAATGTATTCACTTAACTTCTATGAATTATGAAAAGACTATTAATAATAATTATCCCACTGATCATAATTAGTTGTGGTCGCCCACCTCAAGAGCGAGAAGAACAGTTTGATGCTGACGGAAATGTTGTTTCAGTCCCCAGGACTATGATATACATTTACAAGCCAGATGGAAATATAGATACAATTGAGGCTTTCTACACATACACATCAGATGGAGCAATATGGTGGGATGATGAAGACGGGTTTAGGCATTTTACCACATTGCCAGTAATATCGGTGGACTTACAAAGAGAGCAGTAATGAAAAAAGAAATAATCATACATACAGCAATTGGTCTTGTTATTATTACTCTTGCCGTAATTGGTCTATATAATTTGGAGCATATAAAGCCCTGGATGTCTATGTCACTACTTGTGGCATCAGCTCTTTACTTTGTAATCGCAATATTCAAATAAAAATTAATGAACACAATACACGTTAAAATACCATTCTGGTATAAGCCATTCATAAGGTTTATGCCAGACTTCTATAAAGACTTTCCAGAAGAGAAAAGCGGAAGCTGGACCACACGAGTTGATGTCGTAACTTCATCTTTTGTGAACCCAGTTAGATATGGAAAGAAAAGGGGTAGGTATGAATCTTCTCAGAGAGCTTATCTTAGAGCAAGATGGAGAGCTCTTTGGACGGCTTTCTGGACTCCTGGAAGCGAGACTGGTATACAATGGGTTGTGGTTGATAAATATAGAAGACCAGTAAGATCATACTACAAGCTACCAAAGATAGAGGATATGCTATCCTATGATCAGATACTTAATGCTCAAGAATATTATCAAGAACACAAGTATAGGATTGATGGTATGCTCGATGAAACAGATATAGGATTCGATGTCTCAGAGGCTGAAGATAAAAATGACCCAAGACTATGGAAGCCTGGGCACTGGCTATGGTTTCTGCATTATAACAAATAATTGTAACATTTTCAATTTCAATTCGTATAACAACTGCTAAATAAAAATTAAATTATGAAACTAAAAGGCATTTTATTTACCCTAGTAATTTTATTAATCATCTCAACAGCTTGTTCATGTGGTGGTGGTTCTAAAGGAGAGCCAGTAGATATGAGTGAGATTAAGATGGATACTGCAATGATCAATAGTGTCAAAAGTATTTTTGATAATGATACCTTAAAATATAAAACCACGAATGAAGACTACGTGCTCGAAAATGGCTCTGTACATTTTAAAGTTCTAAAATTAGAAGATAATTATAGGACATTTTTCTATTTTAAAGGAGAAAAAATAGAACTCACCAAAAGAGAGGAAAAAGAAATACAAAGCATTATTGATTCTTATGTAGAAGAGCTGGAGCAATCTAAGCAGGAAAAATTAAGAAGTAAGTTGAGTAGCTACGCTAAGGATTAATTAAATATTTTTATTGCGGATTGATAAATTTTTTATACATTCGTACTTATATAACGCAAACAATCAAACAATTAATAACATGAAATTTAAAGTAGGTTTAAAAGAGGAGCTCGATAAGAAAAGAGAAGACTCTCAAAAAAATGCTGATGGATTTTTGAAGGAAGCTCAATTACTTCTTGAATCAAACACACAACAAGAGAAAAAAGCACTTAGAATTGCTAAGCTCGATAATCACATAAGAGCAGTTGAGAGCAAGAGAGGTGTTGAAATCGAAAGGAAAAAGATTGAGGATGAGTATGGAAACAGCGCTTTCACATCTGAAGAAATCAAAGACCTTTGTGTAAAGTATGACTTGAGAATGCTTCCTACATCTAGATTCAACGGTCAACTTGATTCTCAGATCACATATAAGCTAAGAGCTTTCATTGATGCTCACGAAAATGAAATGGGTAATGCAAGTAGTGACTTTTATGTTATTGCTCCATCAAATGCGTTTGATCTTGATGGAAGGCCTGCAAAGCCATTTGTAGCTATCGACCCTATTCTTGTGTGGAAAGCTCCTAGAGAAGATAAGTATGTTTACATCCACAAGTGGGGTAAAGACTTTACATTCTTGAGAAGGCTAAGAGGAATGTTCTTTGAATCAGAAGCCTCAATGTGGTCTTTCACAACTTCTTTCTGGATTATTACACTTTCAACTATCCTTGGACTTACGTTCGATGGTTTCACTGGAATGTGGTATCAGTACCTTAACATTCTATGGATTGTAGGTGGTTCGTCCTTACTTTCTCTTGCTACATTAGCAGCAATGTTTAATGACGGAGAGGACTTCCATAAAAGAGCAACATCCTACATTTGGAATGACTCCATCACAAGAAGAAGATAAACTATCTAAAAACTAATAAGACATGAAAAATACAATGAGAATCATCGCTGCAGCTTTATTTGGAATGTTCCTAATAACTGCAATTGCCTGGTCCAATGATAATGAAAATTATTACAGACATGAGGTTGAAGAGAAGGTTAGCCCTTCTTCAATTGGAAAAACCCCAGACACTGATAGAGAATACTTCTACGAAACAATTGTGATCGAGAACGTATATCCATCATCTATTCCTCTAGTGTTCGAGAGTAGCTACGATACACTATCTAGCACGCTTAAGAGCAGGGGTATTTAATCATTCACCATGAACAACAAACAAAAGCCTAGAGGCATTCTCTAGGCTTTTTTAAATCAAAAACAAATAGAAATGTTGGGTCTGATCAACTAATATCTGTAAAGCCAATAAAATATTCATATGATGGTTTTGCTGAGAAGTGTAAAAATGATAGAAAATTTTACAAAAAATGGAAGTCAAAAGTATAATATCACAAGTAGGAGAGCCAACACGCAATTTTCCTATATGGTACTCAACTCCATATTACCTTAAAATATCTGGAGGTACAGGTCATGGAGACACTGGAGTGGGCGGTACTTATCATTTCACTGGAACCTATCTCAATCCAGAGCAGTCAAAACACATGATCAATGGAATTGGTGGCATTTCTTGTCTTTCATCATTCTGCAAGAGTGCAGGAATAAATTTTTGGCATGGAAACACGTTTGAAGAACTTGTTGATCAAATGAAGGGCCTCACTATTAATGACATCACAACAGTTCATGACCCAGCCTGGAAAGAATATGTTGCAGATCGCAAGAAAAGTAATGCGTGGAGCCTAGAGAACACAATAAAAATCTGGGAAAACAGAGCAGATGAGGCCAAGTCCTATAAGAATGCTGTTAGAAAGGATGGTAACTATCGAAAGGATATTCAAAAGACGCTAGACAGATGTAGATTTGAGATAGAGAAAGCTAAGAGAGAGCTTAAAACATATGAACCTGAGTTAGTATGAGAAAGCTATTAGAAGACATGGGAATTAATACACTTCCCACAATGACTGAGTTTATAAAGATTGCTTCTGCATACCAAAGGTATCCTGGAAGTGATCGCAACCTTCACTACTGGAGCAATACTATGCAGTATATGGAACTGATTACTCAGAGATTAAGAGTTGACATGTTCTTGCCTTGTGATTCAGATGGACTCATTCTTAAGAAGCCTACTGCTGGAGATATGCAATACAAGGTTAAGACAAACTTTAAAAAAGATCGTGAGTACGATAATGCAATGGCTGAAGTAATATTCTCTGGATGGAGTCAGAGTAAAGACTCAGAGCACATGGATAACGGAGTCTATGAGATAGACTTAGCAGGAAACTGGAGAGTGGATAAAGGTCTTGATAGCGAAGACTATATTGTAGTGATTAAAAATGCTAGTACAATAGAGGATTTGATCAATGCTGGAGTTGAGCTTGAACTATCAAAATACGAAAAGGAATTCTAAATTTATAGATTCTGAAACAATTTATTTTTAATAACGTATAACTGGCATGAGCAACGAAAAAAACAACAAATTCAAAGTAACAGTTAAATCTGGAGACAAAGAGGCGTCTGTTGAAATACCTCTTGGAGAAAGATATTCGATAGGAATGGATTCTGATGGCACTGGAAGTAGAGCTATACAGATAGTTAAAGAACTCATTAAAGAAATAAAGGAGCTGTAATGGATGTTGTTGGATTTGTAATATTTTTATTGCTGGTTCTGGGAATTTCAGAATCTTTAAATACAAAAGAAGATTAAGTTATGGTAGGAGGAGATATGTTTAAAGGAATCGTCCCAGGACTTATAGGTTTTGGAATTGTAATAGGACTTTCAGTGTGGGGCATCGTAGAATTTGGTCATTGGGTATTCAGATCAGACGAAGATGATGCAATCAGAACTGAGCAAAGAATAGAGCCTGATCTTGAGATTAATGTTATAGATGGCAAGTCTGATACAACATTTGTCTATAGAAAGCCTGAATAATTTTTGGATAATCAATAAATAATAAATACTTTCGCACATATGGAAGAAAAGAAAATGACTTTATCAGATTTCGATCAATTTTTGTTCGATACTCTGTCAATTAAGCAACTGGCAATGTTGTCATTTGCATTTTTGTATAACCCAGATCATAATGATTATTATATGGCATTTAAGTCTGGTGATTACGATAAATGTAAACAATACATCCTTGATAACAAGGATGAAATTAAGATGGAAAATGTTCAAGAAGAGCACAAAGAAGTTGCTAAACAATCTATCGAGCAGTACGAAAACCTTGGTGCTGAAAAGGTAAGGCAAATGTATAAGGAAGCTGCTGAGAAACAAGAGGCTATGGCCAAGCGAAATGCTGAAGAGGATGAGCGAGCTAAAACTATAGACCAAGAGAACATTGACCAGAGGCTGGAAGATGTTGAAAAGGTATTTAAGTTTAAGAAGCACACAGAAGCAAAAGGAAGTGAGCTAACTCAAGGCGAAAAGCTTAAGGTTATTGATTCTACGCTTATTGTGTTTTACTTGCAAGAGCTTGATGACATGAAGGTAGGTAACTTTGGACTACAGCTTGAAGCCGAGGCAAAAGATGCGATTGATACAATTCTTAATTCTGGCTGGAGACTTTCTCCTAAGTCAATGGCAGAGAACTTGTATGAAATCATGATCATGGCATACGGAGAAGAGAACGCTACCAAGTTTGCCAAGCAAGAACTACCATTTGTATTGACTCTTATTAAGACTTATCACGAAGAAGGTAGAGAAGTAGCTCAATCTAAGGTTGATGAGATCATGGAGCAGGAAAAGCAAATGGCAGAGCTTATGAAACAGCAAGAAGAGCCAGAAGAGAAAATGAGCCAAGAAGAGATCAACGAGCTTAACGATAAGAAGCTTAAGCATCTTAAAGGCACAACATACACAAAGATCAATTTCCCAACTAAGGAAGAACTTGATAAGGCTGTGGATGATTTTGAAGCTCCAGAAGAACTTAGCGAAGCTCCAGAAGAACTTATTAGAATGTATGCTCAACAAGAGCTTTTCAACAAAGTGAGTAACAAAGAGGTTGAAGGTAAGACTGAGTTTACTTTTGAAGACGTTAGAAATGATAAGAACATAAGCTTTAACAGTGACAACCTTATTGCTACTGACGAAGGATATGCCTACACTTATCCATCTTACGATGAGAATGAGCAGCATGATGTTTCTAGCTGGGCTATCATTAACGAAATAGTTAAGAAGCACACTGGAGAAGAAGGTAGAGAAAAAGAAGAAGGCGAAAGCTATTATGACTATGACAAAAATGAAATGGTCGTATTTGAAGAAGCGTAATAAATAAATAGAATACTGAAAGCTCAGGATAATTTCCTGGGCTTTTTTTGTTTACAAGATAAAAAGTAAGTACATTTGTTATAATTACAAGACTCATGGAAAAAATAGCATTATTTTTACTACTTATGACATGGCTGATAGTAAGCCTTATATTGGCTTGCTCAGTAATTGGACTTCTTCTCTTTGTAAGAGCTGATCATAATTGCTCTACATTTCAAGGAGACGAAGGAATGTCTTCATGGATGAGGCTTGGGCATGGCATATTAAAAAAATTTTAAACACAAGAGACAATGACGGAGGAATCACTAAAAAAAGGACAAGTACTATCAAAGACGATAGAAACAACAAAAAAAGGAATTGAAAACCTAGAAGTGCTTCTCTTAGAAGTGGATAAAAAACCTGGTAGGAGAGATAATGAGCTTCATGATGGACTTTATAACTTATGCATATCAGAACACAAAGATGGCAGTGGAAAAAAAGCTGATCTTAGCAGATATGGAGGAAATGTCAGGCTCCTTAAGGTTATTATTAAGGAGCTTAAGACCCAGCTTCAAGAGTACGAAGAACAGTTCGAAAAACTATAAAATAAGCCTATGGCTAGAGGGAAGAAAGTAAGAGCAGAGCTCAGTGATCAGGAGATAGAAGTTATATCAAAGCTCCAGAGGTTTACTTACAGATGCATTAAAATGTTTAATAATGATGTGAATGAGTCTCCAACCAATAGAACAAACGAGGAAAAGGAAAGCCTAATGAATAGATGGGCCTCCAAGGTGTTTCAAGGCTCTGAGTTTAATATTGTTTTTGACGAAACCTTATGGCTTCCAGATGATTCTAATTCACATGGAAACATAGTTGAAATATTCGTTAAAGAACAAACTCCCGAATTCAATTCAATTAAGATAGACTTTAGAAAAGGCTTTCATAACTGTGTTACAATGTATACAGGAGAAAGCCAGGAGGAAGTAAATATATTTGACGTTCAATACACATAATATGGATGATTTTTTTAAAAGAATAGAAGAGGTATCTAGTGAGTCAAGACACAAGGTTATGAATGCCATAATTGATACTGGTGTAGACTCCTTGTCGTTTGAGTTCGTAGTTAACATTGGAGAGGAGTCTGTGTCAGATTTTGGATTGAATAGTGAAATAATGATCACTCAACATTGCACTCCAGAATTAGTTAAGACAAAGTATTACTATAAAGGAGTAGAGGTAAGTCCAGACTGCTATTACTTAAGACCCGAAGAATATCATCCAGTTACAACGCTCAGAATACTTCAAGAGTGCATTAATCAAGACAAGCATAACCCAGATATAAAGTATCTTGAAAGAGGTGAAGAAGAATTACAAAGTTAATGTAACATTTTTCTTTTTATAACGTAGAACAAAACTCAAGCAGGTGTTAATCCGTGCCAGTGTAGGAAAGACTGCAAATATCGAATCACTGGAGCCGATGCTGGCTTAAAGCATGGCAAGATGGGAGCATCCCCTGCTTGCCACTTTTTAATTTATAGTCATGAGAAAACATAGAGTATTACAAGCACTTGAAGGCATCCCAGAGGAACTGGGCTCTATGTCTATTGATGATGCTAAGGATATGCTTAAGACAGAATTAGACGAAGAAAAGTCTAAGCAAGACAAGATTGAGAAAGCTGTCTGTGATAAGTATGTTGGAAAGTTCATAAAGAAATTCGATGAAAAAGGATTATTTGGCAAAATAGAGGTTGAGTACATCAGAATTGATGAAATCAAGCCTGGAAGCATGACAACAGAATGGAACAGATGCTATGACATTAAAGGAGAAGTAGTTAACTTCGCTGGTCATTTTCATGGCATGAGAAATATGGAGCCTGGACATGCATCAGACTCAATGACTGAATCTCAATTGAATTCTTGTGAAATTATCACAGAAGATCAGTACAATGAGGCTGTGAAAAAGCATGCTGAAATTGAGAAAATAATAAAACAAATGCAACAAAAATAATGGACAAAAAAATTGAGTTACTAAATAAATATGGTGTAACCAATTATACTGTTGAAGATGGAGTTATAACCATAAATGGAGGTTTGGACTTGCGTTCACTCACCAGTGTTGACAAGGACTTCCTTAAAGGTACGACCATAAATGGAGGTTTGGACTTGCGTTCACTCACCAGCGCTGATAAGGACTTCCTTAAAGGAACGACCATAAATGGAGGTTTGGACTTGCGTTCACTCGTCAGTGTTGACAGGGATTTCCTTAAAGGCACAACCATAAATGGAGGTTTGGACTTGCGTTCACTCACCAGCGCTGATAAGGACTTCCTTAAAGGAACGACCATAAATGGCTATTTGCACTTGAGTTCACTCACCAGCGCTGATAAGGACTTCCTTAAAGGAACGACCATAAATGGAGGTTTGTACTTGCATTCACTCACCAGCGTTGATAAGGACTTCCTTAAAGGAACGACCATAAATGGAGGTTTGTACTTGCATTCACTCACCAGCGTTGATAAGGACTTCCTTAAAGGCACAACCATAAATGGAGGTTTGGACTTGAGTTCACTCACCAGCGCTGATAAGGACTTCCTTAAAGGCACGACCATAAATGGTTCTTTGGACTTGAGTTCACTCACCAGCGCTGATAGAGAGGTTTTGGAAAACAATATTGGTCAGCTTGAGACTGGGTATAACAAGGAGCGAAGTTATTGTTATTTCGATGGTATTTTAAGCAAGGTGTTATCAGTTAAGAAGACGAGGGGTTATGTGATTTATACAACTCCATTTGGTTTTATTGCTCAAAAAGGTGATAAGACAGCACATGGAAAGAGCGTTAGGAAGGCGATAAGTGACTTAGAGTTTAAATTCATTGCAGAAAAATTAAAGAAAGAGCCAATAAAAGAGAGCACCATCATAACAGATCGGTATTATCGAGTTGTCACTGGTGCATGTGAGCAAGGAATTGCGAATTGGAAGAGGTCAAATGGGATTGAGTTGGAAGAGATAAGGGCTGATGAGCTCCTCCCAATTCTTGAGAAAACGAATGCATATGGTGTTGGTCGATTTAAGGAATTGATTGACTGGGCTAATTAAGTATATAATCACAAAACAAATTAAAAAATGGAAAATAAAATTAAACACCCATACCTAATTCAGAGAGCAAATTTTGCAGATAGAGATTTCGAGAAAGGAATAGACTCAATTATGAAGTTTGACTACATGGGTAGTGCCGAGTTCGAATTTGGAACTCTTCCTGATACACTCCAAGAGATAAGAGATAACATTGAATCATTCACTTACTTAGAAGCTAAGGTTAAGGATAAAGAAATTACAGTTTTCTGCCATGAAGATCATGAGCCTCAAGTCATTCAGCATCTAATTGACATTTCTGATTCTAAATTTAGAACAAAGGAGTGGCATGCGTTTGATGATTACGTAAATGATGATGGATACTTTAAAGATAGAGTTGACATCTGGTGGGACCTAGATAACAACATTATGTTTTGGAAGAAGTCTCCAGAATTCGAAGAGAAGTTTAAATCAATAATTGAAAATAAGCCAGAATGAAAACAAAGAGAATAGCAAAGGCGTGCCATGCAGCACACAACCAGATTTGCAAGGAATTCGGACAACCAGTAATTCCATGGGAAAGCAAATCCCCAGAACATCATGAGACTGTTAAAAATTCAATTAAGAAGATTCTCAATGGAGTGATCAGAAGTCCAGAAGAAGCTCACATGAATTTCGTATTCAAGAAGAGAGAAGATGGCTGGAAACATGGAACAGAGTACTCTACGAAGAACAAGACGAATCCACGTTTATGTGACTTCGATCAATTACCAAAGGTTGAGAGGCTCAAGGAAGAAATGTTCTTTGCTGTGGCAAGCTCGTTTAAGAATTAATTTGGCATAAAACATCGCAGTAAAGCATAGTGGTAGATGCTACGGTTGATAGGGGTTTGATTCCCAACTGACGTAAGGCTAATTAAGGAAACCGCATAGAAAACCTAGTTAGCCACCCATATGGGTTTATAAATATTTGACATGGAACAAAAAACGGACAAAGTATATATTAATCCTGGAGAGACTAGGAAAAGAAAAACATCTGAAGTGGTATGGGCTAGTATTTGGGGCATACTACTTCTTGCGTGGACATTATTTATGCTCACCCTTTCATTCAAAGTAGAAGGCTTTTGGGATTTATCTAAAGATATGTTTGCTGTGCTGTTTCTTTCTAGCATACCATTTTTCATTTTCCTTGGAGGGTTTTCACACATGCTTATAAAGAAGGTGTACGTAAGACCTCTGGGGTATGCTATATACAGTTTCAAGGAGTGGAACTTTGATGATTGCATGTACGAAACTTTCTATACATACGAAAGATATAATCTGTACGCTCACTACGTATATTCACATCACATCGGAGATTTTATTCATAAGTTGAATGAAGAAGAAGTTATGAAAGAGCTTGCTTCAGAAAATATATTTAAAAGGACACGATATAAAACACAGGACGAAGCTATGAGAGCTATACTAGAAAGCGTTGAGAACTTAATTGCTCATGAAAAGGCAAGTAAAAACATTAAGATCAAGAACATTCAAACACTTGAAGAGTTTAGTGTAGATGATCTCAAGCAAAAGTTTAGTGCTGGAGATTACGATGATCTCATAGAAAAAGAAGACTCAAAAGAACAGGACAACAAGGAATAACTATGGCTGAAAAAGGCATTATAAGAGAGGACGGCACAAGATATGCAAAGCTCGTTCACGTTAGTGTTGGAAATGGGAAGACGCACCAATCCAACAAAGTATATATCATGGAAGAACAATCCAATGGACAAATTAAATGCGTATATGGAAGAGTTGGAGGTAACATGGCCACCAAGATGTATCCATCTTCTAAATGGAACTCTATATACAACAACAAGACTAGCTCAATGAAAGGCTATGTTGATATGACTGAGCATTCAGTTGTAAAGGAAGCAGCTAAGTCTGGTCTTAAAGATATTGCAGAGGCGGAGGTCCAGAAACTATTTGATGATCTTATGGACTACGCTAACAAATCAATTGGCGCCAACTATAAGATTACCCAGGATAAAGTAACCCAGAAACAAGTTGACCTAGCTCAGAGCATCATTGATGAGATGGCAAACATAGCAAAGTCTGCTAGAAAGAAAAAAGCTGTCAAGGTTGATGAAATCAATGAAAGATTGATCACTCTATACACAACCATCCCAAGAAAGATGAAAGATGTTAGAGATCACCTACTCAATGAGGATGACTTTACAACTGAAGAGATTAAAGAGTTCATTGCAAACGAACAGTCTATTCTTGATACCATGGCAGGTCAGGTACTTGCAATTGCTCAGGCTGATGATGACGAAGATGAGCAAGAGGATGGAGAAGATCAGACAATTTTAGAAAAGATGGGTCTTGATGTGTCTGTTGAGACTGATCAGAAATCAAGAGACCTTGTTACAAAGCTTCTTGGAAAGAACGCAGGTCAGATGGTTGAAATCTACAAGTGCATTAACAAAGAGACTCAAAAGAAATTTGACGAGCACTACGCCAAAGCAAAGAATAAGAAAAGACTATTGCTATGGCATGGTTCACGTAACCAAAACTGGTTTAACATCATCCAGACTGGACTTATGATCAGACCTTCTGGAGTTGTTCACACTGGCTCTATGTTCGGTGATGGAATCTACTTTGCTAATAAAGCGCAGAAGTCTCTTGGCTATTCATCTCTATCTGGCTCGTACTGGGCTAGAGGAAATGATAGCAAAGGCTACTTAGCCTTATTCGATGTTCACCTTGGAAATCAAAAAGATATTCACAAGCACGACTCAAGCTGCTATAACCTTAGTCAGAAAGTTCTTGATAAGGGTGGGCATGATTGTGTTTTTGCACATAGTGGAGCTGACCTTTATAATGATGAGATCATTGTTTACACACCAGAGAAATGTACTATTGCATACATAATCGAAATGACTAACTAAGATAGCTGATAAAAACAAATAAATGGAATTCTTATTAATACTCATATCACTAATGCTAACAGCTTTATTTATGATAGGCTTTATCTACCTTGGTGAAGGTGATTTGGGTGGTACTATGAGACATATTAGAAGACAGTTTAGAGATGAGATATTAGGGGCTGGGTTGATAATTTCATATCTTGCTGTGTCTTTTTTTATTTTTGCAGTTCTTTGCGCACTTAACAACTCTTATTGGCACGTAGACTACGCAACTACAAATAATGCTCTATGGAAGAAGTATGATAGGGTAGAGGAAGTAATAAAATAAAACATAGATCATGAACACTGAAGAACTTATTGAAAAATTAAGCGAGGAAATCTCTGAGAGCGGAGATCAGAAAATAGAAATTGATGTAGATCAGCTTCAAAGAATTATGAAGACAGCAAAGGAGCACCTTGATTTTCACTCAAAATTAGCAGAACACCAACTGGAGCCAGATTCAGACCTAATAACAATAGGTGAGCTTGTGCTTACAGAACTGGATATGTGGATGTAACTCTAAATTTAGAAACTATGAGTGATAAGATAGTAAAAGTAAGCGTATGCCCAGATTGTAATAACTGGGTTCGTGTAGCTGACAAGCAATTCCTTGAAGAGAACACGACTGCAAGGAACGAATTTAAAAACGAGGTGTTTGAACACAACCTAGAGGTCAAGGAAGTACCAGTTAAGGATTTCAAGAGAGACTATAAAGATATATGTTCATGCAACGATTAAACAACAAAGAATGAATTACAGAGATTTAATAGATAGGATTGAGCAGGCAGGAAGCTTTCATATTGAACACTTTGCCTTGATAGCTCTTGATCTTGAGCTCAGAAGTGACTCACTTCAAGAAATTATACAAGACATCCAGACAGAGGATTTTGATAGAATGTTTCCAGACATTGCAGAGAAAGATTGGTATGATGGAATAGGTGATATGGATAAAGACGATAGAATTCAAATACTCCTAGACTATGACAAGTGTGGGTTTATTGCAGAGATCGGAGTTCACCAGAAAAGCAAGTTCAGATTCAATGATGATGGTTCATTTAGCTCATGCTCAGTTCACGCTGGAATGTCATATGTATCATATGTGTACGGAGATACCATTGATGAGCTTATAGAAGCTATTAAAGAGCGTTGCGATCACTATGAGAAAAACGACATTAAAAAAGATAAAAAGAAACAAGAAAATGCAGATTAAAGACTTTTTTAGATATTTTGTAAGAGTACTCTACGAAGGATTAGAGGCAAGCAATGAGGAGCTGGATGAAATGGCAGAAGACTTTGAAAACTACCTATTTGATAAAGTAGGAGAAGAAAAAGCTAAGTCCTGGTATCCAGAAAATGAGCTAAAACTCGTAATGGAAAGAGATCACCCATTCAAGCAAAAAGGGTTTGAGCCAGCTCTTGTTCTTCACTTCTGTAACTACGTTGAGGAAAGAAAAAAAGAGTACGATGAAATGGAAGGTGAAGAAGATAAATAATTATCACAATCATAGGTTTTACGTATAAATTTTTTGACACTTGAAAATATTAATACCATTCATAATTGCAATTCTACTTGTTTGGATAGCTGGATACAGAGCAAATAAGAGCACCTCTAAGTTCCTGAATAGGATTAAAGAAGAGGTATGGCTCCTTCAACTAACTGTTATCTTGATAGCAATGATCACAGTAGCTGGATACCTGATTCTAACAATAATATCTATATTCTGGCAACCATTCTGATTGTAACATTTATTCTTGACATGCGTATAACAAAGTATGAGAGACGATAGTATAATTAGTTACGTTGAAAAGGTTGTCCCAGATTTCGCTGGAGCCATAAAGAAGTGTAAGGAAGTTCAAGAGGAGCCTAAACTCCTAATGCATCAGGACGCATTTGCAGCAGATTATCAAATGGAAGAGATTGTTCTTCTTGGTTTCGCTGTAAAATATGCTGGAATTCATGGAGTTCAGCTTATATTCCACGGAACTAACGGAGAGACACTTGATCTCCCATCAAGAAAAAAAGATAAGGATGAGGTCTAGAACAGTACTTCCAATTAGTGCAATATTACTATCACTATCAGCAATGGTGTTCTGGGAAGATATTTGCTCTTTCATAGGATACTTATTTGATTCAGAAATGACTCCAGATCAAATACTTGCATTATGGTTTGCAGGTTCAATTCCCATACTTCTTATGACTTCTATAGCTGCAGGAGATGGGAGTTTAGAAGGAGATAACTTAGGTGCTGTTCTATTTATTGTTTGGCTAGTAATATTCACTTTTCCTATAGCGGTATTTTTTATTATGGGATTCTCTATTCTGTTTTTAGTTTTTAATATAAAAGATGAAGATGAAATTAACACCAGTACAGAAGGAGGCGCTTAGTCATACACCACTATTCTTAGCTCAGTCTGAAACCAACTTAAATAAGATTAATTGGATGAGCAATCGTCAACAAAAATCATATACATATAGGACTACCGATGTTCTTATAAATAAAGGCTTGTTGGAACATCCAGTATGTAGAAAAAGAGGTGTTCCTACGGAAGAAATTGATGAACTTCAACTTACTGATAAGGCAATTCAGATGGGGTTCACTGAGAATCTTGAAGACAGGCCTACTGAGCACGATATTATACCAAAGCCTAAGCCAAAGAAAAAGTCCTCTAAAAAAGAGACTAACCTTATAAAGGAATTGCGTTCACTTCAAGAGATCGCTGAAGAGAAAGGTCTAAGTGATGCAGCTGACTTTATTTCTAAAATTATAAGCGCATGATCAAGGGTGTTAAGGTAACAATAAATAAGAGCGAAGAGTATCCAACTCCATACGGACTTGAGTACGATGCCAAAGGCGCATATCGCCAAAAGAAACACGTTGTTGTTGTAGGTTGCCTTGAGACAAGAGGAAATCCAGAGAATACAATCAGAATCAAGTATCCAGCTAAGGATATTACACTTGAATGGATTGAAGAGTAACATTTTTTAATTTATTTCGTATAAAGATATATGGCTACAACTAAGATTAAAATAAAGAGCCTTGGCTGGAATGGTGTTGAGAACAAGACCATTGAAGTTGAGGAGTTTCCAAGAGATATACTTAAAGTAGATGACTGGTGTAATCCATGCATTGGAGAACTTTGCTTCTATAAAGGAAAAATGCGAGTAGTTAAAAACGTCTACTGGCATACTGGTTGGGTTAGACTTAGTGATGGCTCAACAGATAGAATGTTCAAGCCTCACATGATGGTTGAACTTGAAGGTATTAAATCAAAGATTTCTGCCTCTGGAGTAGTCAGAGTATATGTCAAGCGAGGAAAGAAATTTACATTCAGAGGTAAAGAATATACCTATGGAAAGAACGCTGACTTTGAAAAGAATGAAGAGATCGCATTATCTAATAAAATAACAGTTTAATAGCTATGGCAAAGAAAGCAAATAAACAACTCACAGAACTATATTGCAACACTTATATTGATGCTGCTTTTCTTGGAGACTACAAGCTATGCAAGCATTTATCTAGGAGTAGGTATTTTGATCGTGGTTACGTTAGAAAACAACAAGGACATCACATACTTGAGTCCGCAGCTAGGATAGGAGATGATGAAACTTTCTTAACTGGGTTTGCTGAAGCAATATCCAGTGGAAACATGCTTGGACTTGATCTTCTTAATACTGTTATAGCTGCAGCACACTCTGGTAACATGAAGATAATTGAGGCCGTCAATGAAAGCGTAGATAAATTTGGTGACTATAAGGACGTTCAGTACAACTATAACTGTGCGCTTAGAGAGGCATCGGAGAGAGGTCACGCCAAGGCTGTTGACTTTTTTATATCTAAAGGAGCAAAGCCAAACGACTGGCATGTTCTCAGATGGAGCGCAGCAGATGCACCTGGAAACACATACAGAAAGATTCTTAGAGCATGTGATCTTGACCCTAAGTCAAGTAGAAAGATAGTTATTGAGTTCTGCCATGAGCTGTTTGAGCAAAAGCCAGCAGACTGGAGTACTATTGACATAAATAAATTAAAAGAATATCTTAATACACATAAACAATAACAATGGAAGATTTAAAAGAAAACCTGAATTCAATCAAAGAACTAGGACATGAACTTGAAGTAAGATGGTTCAATAAGCCAATTACTGCTAAGAGAGCTCTGGATAGAGCTAACACTCTTCTAAACATTACTGAGCAAGTAATACAGTCTAATAGCGAAGATCAAGAGCGAATTGAGCAAGAGACTAAAAAGCAAAAGCGTCTTAACAAAATGATTGAGAGCCTTAAAAGTCTTGATATTAATACGGTTATTCAATAGCATTAAATTTGGAAAAATGAAAGAAGCAAAGAAAAAAGAAAAAGTTACGCTTGAATTAACTGAATTCATCTCCGAGTCAGGAGAAGTGGTTAAGATTGAAGAAGAAGAACTAAGCAAGCTCCTTGAAGATGCTATATATCGTAAAGAAAAAATACTAAAGCAAAAGTGTGAGAATCTTGATAAGATATATGATTTTAACAATCTAGATGGAAAGACTCCTAGAGATAGAGCAAGCACTATATTCTTTGGAAAGTTCTTCATTGAATACAGCGGGAACCCATCAATGAACGGTGGAAATTTCTATTACGAGTCATATGATGTTGAGCGTAAAAGAGAACACCTATACTTTGATAACGAACCGACATGTGGAGAAGGATACCAGTACAGAATTCTATCTGGACTTGCATGCGATAACTATTTCAGATGGTTTGGATATGGAGTTCATCAAGCAGGATTCAAATTCTGGCATGAAGACGAAGGAACAGCTAAAGAATTCATCAAGTACATTAAGAATGATTCACTCATTTCTTTAACAGATAAGACAGTAGGGCACTCAAGTGGGTTTTCAAGAGATATTGAAGAGTTTGATCAAAATGTAGGAGCTGGACTGTTCTGGTACTGCCTCCGTTCAAGATATTTTGAAGGTGCTAAGGAATTCAGAGGCTACGTATCTCAAGAAATGATTGATAGGAGAGCACGTACAACTCTCAATGACTTGTATGATTACATAAAAGATGGCTATGAGGAAACATTTGATGAAAATGATGACTGGAGGCCATATTTAATGAACAAAGCAAATGTCATTAAGGCAATTGTAGGAGACGGAAAGTTTCCTCACGATGAGGACGGAAGGACCAAAGAAAGGATGAAGGAAATAGCAGACTCATGGATTAATAAGAGGCTGGATATTATTGACAATAAGACGCTGGAGATGAAGTAATGAAAAGAAGAGTGCAGGACATATTATTCTTCGTTCTATTGACAATTTGTGTCATTCTGATAGGATATGGAGTCTATACTACTTTTATTGCAACAGACGAGTTCTATGATGATTGCTCTAACTGTTATAAGGATGGTCATGATAGGCACTGGGACATGGATAAAGACAAGTAGTTATGAAAGATATAAATATAATAAATAGCATTGATGAAGTTAATACTGATAACGTATTGACCTCTAAAGTCAGGTTTAAAACGCCTAGATTTGATGAGCCTGATTTTTTTGAGCGCATCCGTGCTATTGGAAATTTTCGTAATGAACCAGTTAGAAGTGATGTTGATGAAGATGGAATGTGGATTAAGCCATCTCTAGACAATATAATTGCTATACTGGAGTTCACCATGGTAGATGGTAGCATAGTTGTATATCCACTTAACATGATCATCCTAAGACATATTGATGAGGACTTTTATAATGGAATTGTAGAAGATTCTGAAAGAGATGTAGAATTGAACCAGCTGAAGGAAAATAAAGAATTCAAAGCACACGCAGAGATGTTAGTAGAAAAATACATCAAAGTTGGATTGATTCTAAAATTAGAAGAAATCAGAAAAGAGTTGTTTAAAAAGAATTAGTTATGCCAGAATTTAATACAAAAGTAGAGGGCTACGGAGATAAGGAATACCACTTCGATTGCTATGACAATACAGAACCAATTGATATTGGAGAAAAGTTTATATTTTTCTTTGCAGGAATAGCAGACGTACAAGTATGTCACTCCGAGACCAGTAAGTATGAGATCAATTCTAACGATAGGAAGAGAGATCGTACAAAGATTGATCTTGTTACTGGATTCTGGAAGAACTGCTACAAGATTAAGGAAACAGATTTTAACTTAGAAAGCATTGACTAATGGGACTGACAAAGAAGCAAATAGAATTTCTAAATTTATACAGAACCTACATGGCTTGCTATAAGCTTGTTCATGGTAAGGAGCCAGAATATGTAATGGACTACATTAACGGATGGGTCTATGCAATAGATACTGGAGGCAAAAAGAAGCCAATAGGAAAATCTGTATCAGAGTTCTTTCAGAAGTACATTGATCAAGGCAAGATTGTGTTTAAAGAGAGAGTTTGGAAATTTAGACTCATGACTGAGGAGCTCTACGAAAAGACTGACAAGCAAGACATGATCAATGTCATTGAGAAGAGGATAGAGAAAAGCATAGGAAAAGAGGCTTTCCAGGCTCTTAAGGACAATAGAGCTTTGCTACACATCTGGCGAAGAACCTGTCCACATAACGTATGGGTTGAGGATAATAAGGGCGAAACACTTTGGCACTCTGGAGAAAGAAATAGCATTGGAACCCACTACTTTAAAGAGGTTAGCAGTAGCAAAACAAAGATAGAGAGAAGCCTTAATCCTCATGAAATTGGAACTTCTGATCATTCCGTATATGAACTTGACATCGAGCGCAATACATCATTCGAGCTTTTCTGGTAGGTAAGCACTAAGAAGACAATAGCTGGAGATATGATAAATTATATAAATTACTTATAATGAATTTTTTAAGATCAATTTTACCAAAAAAAATTTACCTTAAGCTCAAGCTATACAGTGATGAGGTGTGGGAGCCATTTAACTATGGAAAAGATAAGTCTTGTGATGGAATTGATGTAGGTGACTACATTGCTATTGAAATTCTTAATGAGACAACTGATTACATTTACCAAATTGTCTATAGAAAAGGCGGTAAGATGGATGCCAACAGAAGAAATCTATGGAAGGTGATCGAAAAGTATAATGATGATCTTATGCTCCAGTGTGGGTCCAGCAAAATAATGCTTAAGTATTCTGAATGGACTGGAGATAATGTCTTAACTACACCAAAGATGTTTATGCAAGATGAAGCTAGTTATGCTTTTTTTAAGCAATCTAAGTGATCAGTTAATATTTTTTCTTTACCTTTGAAGTATAAATAAGTAATTATGAAGTATTTAGTAGAGCACCCATTTGAACTTGAAGTATATCTATACCCAAAGAACTTTGGCAGAAGATTGTCAGATGGTGAATTCGATTGTCTTGAAGGAGGCGTTCAAAAATTCTTTTTTAATAAAGTCGAAATTGAGCCAGAGAATATCACCTTCATAAATGAGGACAAAAGCATTCGCATAAACAGAGAACTTGAGTATTTTGATAACCAATTAGATGAAGAAATATCATGTGGAGTTGGTTTTCCTAATGAAAAAGGTCATCTAAAATTCTATGACGCATTTATTAAATCTGCGTATATATCACTGGGTGGTGAAACTAAATTTTTTGTAAAAAATGGTGATAGAAAATTTGATGAATTAGTTGATTATATTACTTCTAGTATGATTCCAGCTGATGAAGAAATTATCTCACAAAGAAATAGAAATACCGAAATTAGATCAGCTAGTATACACGGAAGTTCAAGAGTAGCTGCAGCTCAAATAATCGCTAATTCAATACATAATGCTTCATTGATAACGAGTGGAAAAGGTAAAGTAATGTAATATGGCAAAGACAACACACAAGACACAGCTCATCTGGAATCTTGAAGCAAAGAACTTCGATGAGATCAAGAACGAAATGATTCAAGAAGGAGATGGAGGCATGGCCGATTATGTTGAGAAGCATATAGGAAATAATCACTGCAAGGCTTGTGTTCTAGCCTCTGGTCCGATGTGCATTAACCGATCAGTCTGTAGAATACCACAGAACGAAGTGTGGGCTAACGGAGGAATAGAAGAAGTTAAAGATAAGAGCATATCTGATTCACTCTCAGAGATGATCACCAAGAAGTGGGAAGAGGAAGGATTTAATCCTGGAACTACTGAGGTTATAATCGAAGAAGTTAGAGAAGGACTATTAGATCAGGCTATAAACGCAAACATAGGATACGAAGACGAAAACTCATACGAATAATGGAGATAGAAGTAACAAAAGAATGTTATTGCGAACACTACTTGCATGAAATGATAAACTACCCCAGAGTGGGGCTGGTTGAGAAGAAATTCCTCCCAGGAGAAAAGTTTGAAGTTGCTGAAAAATGGAACAATCTATATGGAGTGTTTTATCGAGTAGAAGTTGATGGAAAGAATCATGACATAGATGTTAACAACTGTAAAATTATAAGTGAATAATATGAAGAATTTAATCGCTGTAATATTGATAATATCTATCGCAGGATGCATACCTCCAAGAGAAGAATGTACTCCAGATTTTGTGGAAGGTGAAGAAGTAAAATTTAAGGCAGACACATCCAGAACAGGAATTGTTACCAGCAGTTTTGCTGGCTCATGTACTGAGTTCTGGGTAAGCTACTTTGATAATAGAGGAGAAAATCAGACAGAAATCTTCATATCATTTGAATTAATAAAATTAGAAGAGTAATGGAATTAACAATTATAGCAGTAAGTATACTTATATTAACATTCCTTTTTGGATTCTTTTGTGGAAAACTTGATGAGAGAATTAAGTGGAACGAGCTTATAAAAGAAGGTAAGATTCCTAAGCCGAACAAGAAACTTAAAAAACAATAACAATGTTTTACTGTGATGTATGCGCTGACATAAATGACTGGCCACAATCATTAGCAAAGTCTTCTGGTAACTGTGAGCTATGTGGTGAAAAAGAAATCTGCAATGATGTTAAGAGCAGCCTTCTTCCACCGCCAAAGTCAAAAGAGATCAGCATGGAGCACATATCAGCATATCTTCCATATGCAGTTAAGATGTATGCCAACCTCATACTTAAAGAAGCAGGAAAGCTAGATAAGATTTCTGAGGAATATACTGTATCAGAACTTATAGGAATAGAGCAAATAGTTGTTGGTCATAATCCACATAAGTACACTGGTGAGCACAAAATTCACCTTAGAGATGAGGATGGAATTTACTGGAAAGGAGAATATCTTGATGGCTATAAATTGGTTTTAAAGCCACTTTCTTGTCTTAACGACACAATCATAGTCAATGGTGACGAAGCTACTTATATGGACTTAATAGACGACTCAGATCAAACTATTCTATCACTTGCAGACCCATATAGTTATAACGATATTGAGAATGTATCTGCAAGGTGCTGGAGATTTCTGCTACAGCATCACTTTGATGTGTTTAACTTGATTGAGAATCGTCATGCAATATCAATAAAAGATTTAGATTAATGGACAAGTATTACGTATTTGTAGGTGGTGTACATGACTACACTATAGAAAAGAAAGAGAAAAAGAGCGGTAAAGTTAAGTACACTCTAAGCTACTCCAATGCAGAACATTGGAATGAGCCATATAAAGGCAATAAATCAATTACAATTATTGACGATGATCTTGAAATGAAAATTAAAGGCATTGATGGTGTTATGCCATATGCTAAAGTATGCGAACTAAATATACTTCTCTCATTTGTCATCAACAATTACGAAAATGAGAAATACGAAATAGTAAGTGCCAAATCAGTCATTTTAAAACAATAAGTATAATGGATAAGTACAATAGCGCAGCACACCAGTTTCTTATGGATAAGGGGTGCAAGAGTAATGGAGAGACTTTTACAGCACTTCAGGTTAAGCAGATGCTTTCTGAATTCGCTTCAGACCAGGAGTCTAGCCTCACAGAAAAAGAAGTTAAGAAAAGAAAACCTTTCATTAAGAAGAAGAAAACCGTTGAAGAAGTCTTCAATCTTTTCATAGATGGGAAGGAGCGATATTATAATGACCCGCTGTTTAATAAAGCTGTTAACTATATTGTTGCTGGAACAAAGTCATATGATATAATTGATAACATGATCAAGATAATCAATGACCTGCAAAGAGAGCTTAAAGACAACCTAATGGGCAAACTTACGCTTAAGAAGGTACTTGATGATGCTGAGGCTAGAGGAGCTAAGTACTCGCTACAATATGCAGACTACAGCTCAGACACATGGACTGTGGGCATAGAAATGGTTGGAGATAGGAAAAATAAGATTCTGTCTGACGATAGCATTACTAAGGTTAGGATTGAATACGAAGTAAAATAACAAATTGAAAATATGAATAAGCCAACTCACACAGCTGAAGAAATAATTGAGAAGCTACCACTGGAGGATAAAATTATGAACATTTATCCATATGGCTCACAGGTCTATGGAACTGCCTCTAAGTATAGTGATCATGACTTTGTTCTTGTAGCCATGAAGTCAATGCTAACTTCTGGAGCATTTAAAAACAATGCTATAACAAGTCCAGATGGACTGGTCCAAGGAACTGTATACTCCAGAGGAGGATTTATTGACGCAATCAATAACTATCAGATGCCAGCAATGGAATGCATAAGCTTGCCAGAAGAAATGGTTGTGCTATCTAAAAAAGAATTCTCAGTCAGTAAATGGGATGAGAGGCAAATGATCAAGAGTGTTGTTCAGCAAGCATCTAAGTCCAGACACATAGCTGACAAGCAATCTAAGAGTGGTAGCGAGCAGTTAAGAGGTGATCTTAAGCTAAGAGCTGCGAAAGGCACCTACCAGGCGCTGAGAATCCTTATGTTCGGACTTCAGCTTAAGGAACACAAGAAGATAGTAGATTTCTCTGAGGCAAATGATCTTTACCATAAGATGATTCCACCAATAGAGACAATTGATGTGGATGAGTTTACATTTGACACAAGAGATTATTACGATCTATTTGATGGACTTAAAGCAAAACTAGAGAAATAATAGTGTCCGTAATAGAGAAATAAAGGAAATATAGCCCAGGCTGCTTTGATGGATGGCTTAAAATGATTAAGGATGTTGTGAAGGCTATTAATATAGGATTAGAGATGATAATTAACGAGAGAAGAAAAAGAATTATAAAGTTTAGAAAACATAGATTACAAAGAAGGACAAGGATATTCAATAGGTGGTTAAAGATTAACTTCAACAACCCCTGGACAATAGTGTTAGCTATTGTTTTTCCTTTTCTGCAAGCATTCATGGCAAGTGTGGTATCAATATATACCAACATGTCTGATAACAGCGTTGGAAGCAACTTTAGTTTATTTGGGTTTGCGGCAATTTACTACTTGTCATTTGCGATGAACTCAAAAAGAGCAACCAAAGGCTCCTGGCTAGGGTTGATATTACTTATATTCTTTGGCGCCCTTGGTATTGTGTGTGGAAAATTATTTTTAAATTACATAAATTGATATGAATAAAATTATTATTGAGAACAAAGGTCTTATAATCCCAGAGGATTTAGTGCTTATAGGAAGCTCTTCTAAGAAGAGGTTTAAAGAAATAAAATAAAAATAGATATGAGCAAAATGAAACAAGCCCTTGAGTTCTTAGTGAGCAAAGGATACACAATCGACAAAGATGGAGTAGTAAAGAATCCTGAAGGAACTATTATTAATGGCTCCAATCATGAAGGATATTTGAAATTCAGTGTTAGAACAGACTTCACCTCATCATACGCAATGAGAATTCACAAGTTTCAGGCATATAAGAAGTTTGGAACTGACATCTTTAATTCTAGTCTTGTGGTTAAACATGTAAATGGAGACAAGACTGACAACAGCTATGATAATATTGTGCTAGGCGAAAAAGTAGCTGGAAAGCAAATAAAGAGAGATGTTGAGTTTACAGATGAAATTAAAGAGAACATACTCAAAGATCGTAAAAATAACGTAAGCTACAGAAAGCTTGTTGATAGGTACGGAATACCTAAGAGCACTATAATGGACTTCGTTAAAAAACAAGTAAATAAATAATACACAACATGAGCAAAGCAATAATAATTAGCTGTAAGAATGGAAGAGTGTTCGCTGCATGCCAGAAAGAACACATTGACCAAGAGTGGAAAGATGAAGAGCTATACTACCAAAAGCAAGGATGCGTTGTTGAAGAAGTAGATGAAGTAAAGTTCGGTGAAGAACACGATTGTGATCACTGTGACTCACTGGAGCATGAATTTGACCACAGCAAGTACGAATAATTAGCATTCGAAATACTACAATCCAGAGACCAAGAGAAAGGCTGAGGAGCTATATGCCGTAGACTTCGAGAACCTTTCTGAATACTTCTGAAACATCCCCACATTTCAAACTTATAAACAATAAATGAATAGGTTTATAAATAAAAGAAATTATTATCACATTATTGATGGAGAAGATAATATTCTATCCTCAACATTCTGTGGTAGAGTGCCTCAAACAGTAGTTAATGAGCCAGTATTTATGAATCCACACAAGGTCAATACTCTAATGGCGTTCAACTCCAATGTCAAAAGAAAAGGCTATGGAAAAGAGCTTTTGCAAAAAGTGATAAAAGCCGAAAAAGAA
>Ga0102945_1000133_pt1 | contig 23851 bp, 6 predicted proteins | sample SalPonred_H2O_MG_FD_78207 | JGI IMG/M metagenome (GOLD analysis project Ga0102945, IMG submission 78207) | Salt pond water microbial communities from South San Francisco under conditions of wetland restoration - Salt Pond MetaG R2_restored_H2O_MG ...
AGATATTACTTCAAATCCTGTTTTTCCCTGTTCGGCATTGTATTCAGGACCTACTAGAACTAGATCAGTGCCATCGAAAAAGTAGAGTTTGTTATTTTCATTATCAATCCATAGATCACCTGCAACCATTTGAGGTTGTTGATTGCTTACAATAGGGCCGCCGGCTGCTTTAAATGTAGAACCGTCGTAGACCTTTAATCGCTGGTCGCTGGTGTCCCACCATAGTTGTCCTGACAATGGATTACTAGGAGCACTTGTGCTAGAAAAATTTTCCAATAATTTGATATAGTTTTCATTTATAAACTCACCAAATCCTTTGTAGTTTCTTCCTACAAGCGTGATATCTGTAATCGAATTATCAATTTGGCCATCTACTAGATCTACAAGTAAGTCGCCGTTGGTTTTGTTGAGTCTATATGTCATTATACATTCCTACCAGTGTAAATTATATAATTTACGGTCATTGTTGGGTTCATTGTATTTAAAGGAGTTCCAAGAGTTTCGCCTATACCGGTTATAACGCCTCCGCTGTCTGACAAGGCTTGGCCGTTGCCTGTTGCAGTAGGAGCATCGTAAATAATTGCTTCATCGTCATTGGGTGTACCACTGACATCTCGAATTGCATAGTACTGATCTCCGCTGTCGCCTCTAAGGTTGTGTTTGTGTTCTGGTAGATTTTCCACTAAAATATTTTCAGTTTCGGATCCGTCTGTAGCACCAATAACATCTGCCGAAGGTGCTGTAACAACATTTGCACTTGTTCCTCCCATGTTATCTGCACCCAGCGGTGTTCTTCCTCTAAGATCAGGAACTTTAAAAACTCCGGTTGGTAGTGAAGAACGGCCGCCAAAATTGTAACCTATAATGTCAAACAATGCCTGATAGTCCGCTATTCTATATTGACCTCCGTCGCATAACAGCCATCCTGTAGGTGCAGCATTACCTCCATATGGTAAAATTACACCTGGCGGATTAGTTGGCACAGCATCCAGGAGATTTCTTCTGCTAATTTTAAATAGTCCTGTATTTCCTGAAACTCTGTTAATCAAGAGTTCGTCATCGACCTGAGAACTTAGTACTTCATCTTTGGCTGCAACTATTTGGTTACTAATTGTAGTTGTAAAAGTTTTTGTACTTCCGCCAGTTTGGCCGTCAAAAATAAAGTCGTCAGCAATTACATCTCCTGACATTCTGAAAGTTGTAGCACTAGTAATTTTATCGGCAGATCCTGCTCTGCCTGTGATCGTACCGCTTACATTTCCTTCTAAATTTCCTTTAAAAGTAGTTGCGTTTACTTCTCGCCACTTAAAGGATGCAGTTCCCAAGCTTCTAGTATTATTTGTGTCTGGTACAATGTTTTGGGTTGTTGTTAAATTAGTAAATTTTACATCGCCTGCAACATTTAAGTTTTTAGCAATGCCAACTCCTCCCTTGACTATCAAGCTACCGGTTCCGAATGTGTTACTTTCTGTGGTGTCGTTTAATAATATCTTTCCGCTTGTTTGTACATTACCTGTAACATCTAGTGCTTCGTCTGGTGCTTCATTGTTAATACCTACTCGTAGACTCGAGTCGACTCGCATCACCGTCTGTGTGGTGCCCGAATTTCTTACTCGAATATCAATATTAGATCCTTCAATTTGATGTTGAATAATTCCAGCAGTTCCTTCGACGCCTATGTTAAGTTCGGCATTGACGCCGTAATTAATTCCCTGGTTGTTTTGAATATTAATAGGAAACAGTGTTGTTCCTGTTACATCTTTTCTTACAAATTGACCAGCATCTACTGTTTCCCCTGCTACTATTAAGCTTTCCGCTTTTTGTGCAGTTCCATAATATTTTGGACCGCCGTCGCCTGCTATGTCTCTCGTAGATAAATTTATTCCTGGATTAATTGTTGTAAATCCAGGAATAGTGGTTTTTGGTGTAAATGTTTGATTTGAAATAATTGCAACTGGCTGAGCAGATACTTCAACAAGTATTGCTGTGTATTCGCTGTTGTCTGTTCCGGTGATTGTGGTTGGCGATGCGCCTGTGGCTAGACCTGCACTAAATTGTGGGCCTACTAGAATCCAGCCCGAACCTGTAAAAAGATATAATTGCTGGTTATCTGTATCAGCCCATAAATCGCCAATTTGACTGTTTACTGCATCAGGTTCAGTTGTTGCTCTTATAATTCCACCGGCAGGAACCCAATTAGTACCGTCATAGACTTTCAATTGTTCTGCACCTAAGGAAGTGTCATACCAAAGCTGTCCTTCTACTGGACGATCAGGTTCTGTGTTGTTTGCGAAACTTTCTAAAAGATGTAAAAAATTCTCTCCGATGGCTGTGCCGTAGGCTGTGGTATTTCTGCCAGGTATATCTAAACTAGTTTCTTGATTTAATACACCATCTTCAATGGTAATTGTGCCTTTATTAGCCTGGTCGGTATATGATATTTCGTATGCCATTCAATTACCCCTCATTGAACCCTGTTAGACTTTGAACACGAACTGTGTAATCAATTTGAATTAATCTGTTTAATGACTTTTGTACAGGATGAAAAACTACATGAGTCAACAGTCGACCTGATCCGGAAGAGCTATAAGATCTAAGGCCTAGTTCGTCAAAAACATATAAACTATCTATGTCAGTTGCATTATCAAATGCATCTTGTCCTGTTGGTTCACCGTAATCTAACAGACAAGTTACTAGTATGTCTGTATAATTTGTTCCGCTTACATGTCTTGTTTCTATTTTATTTCTTACAGGGTCTACATTGTTTACACTGCGATCATCTACTACTTTGGAAAAAGTTTGATTATACAGACTTGCATTTGTACCGGTAGAGTTAGGAGTTAAGTAAGTGATAATACCAGTTGGATCAACACTGGTTCCACCGTTGCCTAAAGACATTTCATAAATCCAGCCTTGTCCGCCATTGCCTAGACTTTCTGCAAGGCTAATACTCATATTTTCATAGTGAATTGCGTTTCTTTTATCTATCAAGACTTCTCCAGAATTTGGATCCGATATTTTTATATGTCCCTGAAGTAGAACGCCGTTCATGTCTTTAAATTTGTCTGTCATTTTGTTTTCCTGCTTGTGTATTTATCGCGGTAAATCAACTGTTTTTGCTCTTAAAAATCTTCCAATATCTGTGTCAGCATTGCTTAAAGGTGTACCAGGATCTGTCCATAGTTTTCCTATTTTACGAACTATAATAACTTTCTGATTAACACCTGGCGGCTCTAAAAGTGTCAGCGTATTATTTTCTACAGCGAATTCTGCTGGTAATATTACATCACCTTCTGGAGAATCTTGTGCAATTGAAGAAATAACTTCTCCATTACTGGTATACTCAAATTGATATGCACTGATTGCATTTTTTCGTAGTCTACGACCGGCAACAAATACTTCAAATTCGTGTACTCCAGAAGGTGTAAAATCTAATTCAAATGTATTTGTTGTTTCATCGCCATCAAAAATAGTAGTTGCAGTCTCGTCTTTATACGGCATTACAGTATCTCTACTTTGATTTTGCACAGCAGTGCCTGTTAAATGTACCAAAGGTACTCCAGTACCTAATGTTCCGCGTCTTAGTTGTTTTAATTCATTGCCGTCTTTAACAAAATACTCTATTCTTTCTCCGTTAATAAACACTACACCTGGCAGTCTATTTGTAGGAGTTGGCAAGTTATCAGCATCATTTAGTACTATAGTTCTGTCATACCAGTTTAATTCTCTGATTAGAATATTCGAAGACGAATTATCAATCCTATGATATGCAGTTCTATTTAACATATCTTTAAATTGGCGCCAGCCGAATTTGTTTTTTAATCTAACATTTGCAAAGTGTATTGTTTCTATTACATCATTTTCTTCTAAGCCGTTGACCAATTTAACATAGCGACGATTTTCCGTGACATTATAATCAACACTTGGATTTAGTAAGTTTCCATTTTTTACCACCCACACATATTGTGTGTCCAGTGCCTTACTGCGCAAAGGAATTAACCCTGTACGAAGCTGACGAAGCTCGTAGTAATCATTTGACTGCAATGTCAATGGTGTGCGTTCTATTACATCGTAATTCTGTCTGTCAATACCCTGAGATTTATCATTGCTGAATTGATAGACTGTTATAGTATCTCCAATGTTATAAGGATCGTCTAGGTATAATGTACCCGGTGTTGATACAAAAGCATCGTAATCATCAGATGTTGAATCTTCAAAATAACCGAATCTATATTCGCCGTTACTAATTACAAAAACTCTTAATTTATCGCCGGTTGTTCCTATATCGTCTTTTAGAATTATTGTGCTGCCTGCTTGAGTATCCAATGATTGTTGTGGGTCAAAGGCTCCTGCTCCTTCAAAACTCCAATCTTGTAAAAATGTCAATTTTTCATCATTTAAATAAACTTCTACTTCACCTGCATTGATTGTTCCTGTTGGTATTTGATAAAGTTTTAATTGATATTCTCTTATAGATGATATTTCAAATATTTCATTGTATCCTGCATTTAAAATTTGATCATTGACTTTTACAATAGTGTAAAAATTTCCAGGAGTACTTTCAAACAATGACCGACTTAGTTCAAATGCTGTAGTGCTACCGTCTGCTTCAAATTCATCAATTACCACTGTGCTATAATTTTGTGTTTCTCCTTCGAACAATGCAAAATTAACTTTTGCATCTTCTGCAGGTGGTTGTGCAAATCTAATAACAACATTTTCAGGAACTTCAAAAGAATCATCTGATTCTACAAGTATGCTTGGAAGTATTTCTCCATTAACTGTTGCAATATAATTTAGATTTTCTCTCCAACGAACATTTGTCAAGAAATCATTGGTGGATCCGTCGCCTGTAAAGCTATCTATGTCTAACACACGATTGCCTGATATTCCTATAATTAGAATATTAATTCTTGAATTGTCAGACGGGGGCGTGTCAAAAGTAACTGTTTGAGCCTCATAGTCAACGGTATAATTCGACGGTGGTTGAATCGAATAATCTATTTTTACAAACAGTGATTCTTCAGTCAAAGGTTCTGTGCCTAAATTGTATGTTTTAGTACTTCCGTCGCCTATGTAATTTCTTAAGGTAATTAATCCGCCGCCTTGTATTGGTTGCTCGTATACTTGTATGTCAACTGTGTCTAGTACTTGACCTGGTATGACTTCCTCAGGTCCTTTGCTAGTCATTGGCGTTACAAATCCGTCTCCGTCTATGTTTATGTGTTCTGCATTAAGTCCTGTAGCAGTAGAATAAGCTAGATTTCCACCTTGGATTATTGTATCGTAGCTGTCCGGACTTGGTAAGAAACTTCCGTCGCTGTCTATCTTTCTTACTACAAATACATCTCCCGAATTTGCAGGGATATCATAATCTCCTAGATTTATAGTCTGAATTTGTCCGTCACCAATAAAGCTAGGTAATAGGGCATTTGGATTAGTTTCGTTGCCGGTTCCAAACAAAGGATCATCAATTCTTACATTATTTTTATAAATGTTATATGTTACGCCATTTGCCAAAGGTTGTGCAAGATCTAATGCCAGTGTGGATCCGTCTAATTCAAAAATTTCATCATCAAATGTAGTATCGTAGGTATCCCATATGCCATTATACCAATCATCAGTATCCCATCCAGATATTCCGCTGAATTCAAAACTCTTAACTTCAACGCCTCCGTAGTCAATTCCGTCCATTAATTGACCTAAATCTTTTCCATATTGTCCTGTGCTAGGATCGTAAAAAAGATTTATTCTGTCTTGAGCAGATAATAAATTGATCGATTTTCTATAATTTACAACGATATTTGCGTTTGCCGTTGGCGGAGTAGTAAATTCTATGGTTCCGAAATATCTATCATATCCTTTACTTGTGTCTTTGACATTGTAATATGTATATTCACTGCTTAGAGCTAGATTTCCATTGACGGTTACTTCGATGGTTGTATTTCTTAGATCCATTGGCCAAACAAGTTGATATATGTATTTGGAGCCTGAACCAACAAATGTTTCAGTTTCTGCAAGTTTAGTAACTTGAAAGGTTCCGCTGATTCTGTCAAACTTGATTGCCGTATGCATACTTCTTACTAGACCGTTGCCTATTATCACTGACAGTTGTGCAGGAATGCCGCTTTCGGTCTGTGTGCCTTCAATGGTTGCAGTAGGTGCACTGATATATCCGCTGCCGGTATTTGTAACAACTACACTTGTGATAGACCCGTTGTTACCTAAAATTGCCTGAGCTTCGGCACCTGAGCCGCCACCGCCTTCTAGGGCAATCACAGGTGGAAATGTGTAACCTGAACCACCGTCTGCTATTTCAATGCTTGTTACTTCGTAGGCAACATTGTCTAACCAATGTCTATTAGGGTATGTTTCTAGATCAGCATTTGTGCCTATAATATTATTATCTACTACTCTAACTGTTTGCGGAAGAATTTGTTTGAAAGTTTCATTATAAGCAGGTGCCAGATCAAAATCTGTAACCATTGACTGAGTATTGTCTAATTTTTCATAGCTGCTCAAATATTCTCTTAGTTTTGTTTTGTATGGTTTTACTTCATTTAAGTATTCCTCATAGCTAGGTAAATTGTCATTATTAAATGTAATATCTTCTCTTAATTCACCAACATTGTGTTTTGCTTTTACAAAACTTGTTTTAAATGCCCAATCTACATATCCTTGTTCTGCAAATACATATCTTAAACTTGCAAAGAATAGTGCATTGTATTCAATTGCTAGTTCGTCGATTAATAGATTATTCTTCAAGGCATTTAAAATAATTCGTGTTTCGATAGTAGGCTGACTGTCAAAGAATTTGGTGTCATAACTAATACTGTCAAACCCTACTAAACTTAAACTATTGTCAAACAAAGTATCTTTAAATTGCACTGTGCCGTTTTGTCTGCCTATTGTTCTGTAATTGACTGTGTAATCGGGTGTATCTTGTTCATCAATTTTTTCTAATAACAGCCAACCGCCGGTGCCGATATTAGAAATTTTAACTATATCACCTATGTCGTCGTCTAAGCTCTGAAGTTCGTAACTTTCGTCGATCAAATAATCAATATTTGTAAACTCACTGACTCCATTAGCATACCAATCTACATAGTCCCAAAAAAGAGTTACATCGTAGGCTTGACTTTCTGTCCTCAGCCATTCTCGAGTATCGCTGTTTCGTTCATATAGTGCCCACTTGCCTTGAATAGTTTCATCATTGATTACTAATGCAGTGAATCGTCTCACTGAAAGAACAGTGTTGCTATTATAATTAAACCCTTGGTTAATAATTGTAACACCACTGATTTTACCCAGAGAATCTATACTAGTTTGTATTACTGCATCCGATCCTTGACCAGATATTGTCACTGTTGGCGGAGTTAAATATCCTCTACCTGCATTGTCAATAATAACACGAGTAATTTTGCCGTCTTCGATTACAGGTGTTAACACAGCCCGATCAGCTCTTGCTACACCTACAAAATCGAGATCTGCTACAGTATCCACAGTGGTATCGTATAGATTGGTAAGCGTTGACGGAGGCGGATCACTTTCCAATAACGGTGTTATATCTTTATCATCGATGATTAGATTTTCTTTTAGTACACCATTGACTCTTTCAATTACTTGTTTTAAAGCTTCAAATCTATTAACAAACCAGCTCTGTCTTGGTCTATTCAATATACCATATTTTTGTTTTGTGGATATATTAGGATCCGGAACTATTCTAAATTGTTCGTCATATCCAATCAAACTATCAAACCATTTTCTTTCAATGTCTGTGCTAGGAAAACTTGATTCTAACCCTTCTGTGAGAATTTGATATTGATTATGAATATTATTTTCTTGATTTTCGATGGTCCAATACTGTATACTAAGTGCTACATCTTTGTTTTTAATTAAATTATCACAGTTATGTAAAACAAAACTGTTATCACTTATAAAGTTTATAAACCTATATCCTTGAGATGCAGGATCTGTTATTAATTTTGCAACATTGTTAACAGAGATATTTCTCCACTCAACATCGGGTACGGTGGTTTTATCTTTTACCCAGAAGTAATATTTGTTTGTAAAACTTTGAGCAATACTGTCGTATACCTGTTTTTGAACATACACTGCATTACCGTATCGACTTTTTCCGCTTACTCCTTGAGTAATGCCTTCTTCGGTATCGGCTATTTCGTCCCATTGACTAGGTAGCACATCGCTTTCAACCCACTCGTAGATATCTATGGTATTTGAATCAAACAAGGTATTCCAATTGTTGGCACTGAATATAATATTTCCTTGGTACGGATTCAAAAATTTAGCATTTGTTAGATCCCACCAAACACGGCCTACACTTTCTTCTCCCCAACTGTTAGTATTGTCCACATTAACACTGGATGTTCCCTGTGTATATGTGGCAGGATCGAGATAGGTTTTAAAACTAATTTCTTGTTCTGCAGGTCCTGCTACTTTTCCTTGTATGGGGTCAATGTAATCAAGATACTGTAGGAGTTCATTTTCTTTGGTGTTGTATAGTATTACTCTTTTAATTTTTTCTAAATTAACAGTAAATTTAGGCTCTCTTAATGTCTCCCAAAGACTTACATCCTCATTGCGTCTATAATCAACCAGTGAACCTTGTTTACCTGCCTGGCTAATGAATCTCGGTAACCCAACATAGACGTGATTATTTTTAATTAAAATATTTCTACCAAAATAATCAACAGCACTGTCTGTGTATGACAAAGTTTGTGCATAAACCAGTGTGTTATTAATTCTTTCGTACACATAAATTACGCCACTGTCGTTGTCATAATTTTTGTATGTTGTAAATCCGTTATCGAATATTGTTGTATTTGTGTCAAAAGTCGTAGTTTCTGAACTATCAGCATTTTTTCCTGTAACTATTAATGTATTATTATCAAAGTTTAGATATTGGCCAAAAATTTCAGCACTTTCATTGTTAGGACTATTAAGGATCTGTGTTTGTACAAAAGTTCCATTAATTTGCTCGTAAATGTGAACTTGACCTTGATCTAGTTTTTTAGAGTCTTCAAATGGAAGTCCTATTGCAATAATTGTGCCATCCGAACTAATACTAATCACATCACCAAATCCTACAAGGTTATCAGGAGCTTCTATGGTCTGCGATTTTAAATAATTGCCGTTATACGATCTGTAAATTAACACTTGATTAGGTGCTGAAGTTCTGTTATTATTAGAGACTACCAGTACTTCGCCATTTTCTGATACATCAAAATCTATTGCAAAAGCTAGAAGATCTTCTGTGGCAGATAACACCGTGCTAGAATCTTCTCCTAAAATTAGATCAGTGTCATTGGGTATGTATCCTACATATTCAGTGCGTTCTTCATCTGGTATCAATTGCCAGTCATTGTTATTAAAAGATCCTGGAGTAATATTTGTAGTTGCTGAATAAAGTTCTCCATTATGAAACACTACATCGTTTTCAATATAAGACACTGAGGTATTGAACTGGCCAGCAAAGTTTTTATCTCTTGCAAAGTCCCAGGTCCAGGTATTACCAAAGTTATCAACACCTTGATTAACAAAATATATTCTACCCCAAGATGTAAAGTCTTCATCATTGCCAGTTATATCTCGATCACCTGTGGCTTGTACAAAAAGTCTATATAAACTATTAAATTTAGTTAATTTAATCTTTGAGCCTAACTTAAAATTATTCTGTTTTTCTGCAACCGAATAATCGTTGACTAAACTGAATCTGCCACTGCCTTCTGCTATATAGACCGAATAAAGCCCTTCGTTACTCAGACCGCTGGCAGTTCCTAAAACTGTTGCTGGGATATTAAATGCTCTTTGCCAGTCGTTGTTGTCTTGTCCTGGAATGCTGGCTGTTCTTGGTATACCAAGCACATCTTCTTCTCTGTATAACCAGTATTCGTTGTCAACAATGATGTCTTGGTCAGGTACAGAAATATTAGCTCCATTGCTTAATATTATTAATTTTCCAATTCCGGCATTGTCAAATCCAAGACCAATAAACTGTGTTTGTCCCATAACCTGATCATTACGATATGCAGGATCAGGATCCCCAGGCGTTCCTAGATATTTGATTTCTGCATTGTCTCCGTATTGATTGCCTAGACTCCAGTCTCCTGTTACATCTTTTACAAATATAGTTGCATTCAGTGAATTTCTTTGATAATAGGCTACTGTAGCCTGAGCACCAGTTGTTACATCTTCAACCGTATCACCTATTCTAGGTTCGTACGGTTCTCCTGTAGCTGTGTTAAGAACTGTGAAGTCCAAATTGATATATCCGTCCCATAGATCATAAACAGTGTGTCTACGATTAAATGTGGAATAACTTAGATTAATATCCTGTAAAACTGTACCAAATATATTTGTTGAAACTACATTTACAAGAGTCTGGCTTCTTTGTATTTGTAGGAGATCAGTAGGTTCGAATTCAATTCCAAGGTCATCAAAATAAATTCTTGTTTGTTGTCCATCACCAATTATTGTTGCAGTTTCTGCATTAGGATTTGTTTGCAGAGTAGTTCCAAAAAACGGATCATCCACTCTTACTCCGTTTACAATAACAAAGTACTCTACATTGTTTTCCAAAGGCTGTGATAGGTCTATATAATATCTTTGCAATAGAGGCATATAAAGATCAATCTGGTCATTGCCTTGATCCCCTGGAGTTATCACATTTAAAGTATCAGTTAACTCTTTTGGTGCTCTAACAACAAATAAATCTGATAAGAAAGGATCTGTGCTTCCGCCTTCACCGCCGCCCGGTGACTGGTACGATAGGACTTTTACATAACTATTCAAAGTGTTTTCACTGCTAATAGCAGTGGTATCAAAATCTAATATATTGTAGTAGAATCTATTTGTATCTGGTTGACCATTTGGAATAAAGTCAACATACACTAGCCCTCTGCCCTCGTCCTCAGTGGCGGAGACTACATCGTAATCAGGTGTATTAATCGCCCAAAAACCGCCATACTCATTTGAGGTGTCTATGGTTTCTGCTGGAGCTACTCTTTCATACTCACCTACGAAATCACCTTCTGAAGTAAACAAACTATCTGCTTGTGGAAATTGACCATTTACATCTTTAAGGTATATGGTCAGTCTTGCTCCTTCGAGGTAGGTATATTCTACTGTTCCAAACGCATTTTCTACTTCTACTCTAGATCCCACGCTTGGAACATTTGTCGAAGCATCAACAAACAAAATTGCATCAATCTTAAATCTAATTTCGTGACTGTCTGTTAAGAAAGTTTGATCGATACCTGATATTTCATTGTCAAACGGCTGTCTTTCTTGGATTACTGTTTGATCTTGATTGGCAAATGTTAACAGATTCCATTTTAATTTTATTTGATCACCAATTGCTGATCCTTCATACATATCTCTAGGAGCTCGTATGATTAAATGATCTGTTGTTTGATTTTCAAAAGGATAATTACCAGTTAATATAGTATTAACTTTTTGAGATTGAAATCTATCAATGTCTAAGTTTTCAATGGATTGCGCTACTCCCGCAAAGCTTCCGAATACAATGTTAGATTCGGCTCCTTGTACATCTGTGACAGCTTGCCAAAGAACTTCTTGATATTTTACTATATCACCTGTAAGGTAATCTGTTTGGGTTGCGTAGTTTCCTTTGAAATTAGTTTTAACATTGGATGCATCAGGGGAGCCTACAACCAAATACTGACCGTCAGGTGACATTGCAATAGAATGACCGTACCTTTGGCTTGCATCGGCAACTCCGCTGGGCTCTAGTGTCTGCGTTAATTTCCAATTAGAAGAATTGCTTCCTCTAAAATAAATGTACACCTTTCCGTCTTCGTGATTAGGAGCCCCGACTGCTAAAACTGTATTTGCACTGTTAGTTGCTAGTGCATAAGCATATTCTTGATCAGTGCTATCGCCTTCGTGATTTGCTACAGTTTCAAGTAGATCAAATCCTTGATTATTTTTTAATACCGTCCATTGTCTAGTGTCGTCGTCATCTACCCAAATAATATCATTGGCGTTAACGCCTTGTTGTGCAAATTGATTTGCATTTAAAAGATTACTGCTTCTTGCACTTGTAAATCTACTGACTTTTCCTTTGCACTGTTCTATATCATCTATTTTTTCTGTGGTCTCAAATATAATTTTGTTCAACACCACATCTTTGACTTTATAAAAACTGCCAATTGCTGCTGTGGTTTGAGTAATAATTGGATAGGTACTGTCCTCTACAGTAATTTCGGTGGTTATTAAATCATAGACTCCTAAAATTTCTCCTACTTCTATGTCTCGAGGAGTAGTATCTAAAACAATTGTAAACTCGGTCTCACCGCCAATTACACTTTCTATCAACCAATCAGTGTCTGTGTGTTTATAAACATTCCAAGATACCCCTTCGTTACCTACCCAGATATAATCATTGTTTTTGCAATCAGAAAAATCGATGTCTAATATTGCATTGTAGTCAGATGCAATGTGCTGGACATCTTCTGGATTAACATATCCACTGTTTTTAGTGTACCCGTCATTTATATACACTGTTGGAAACGGAGTGTGGTCATAGTTTTCTGTTTTTTGATAAACTTCAAAAGGTCTTATTCTATAAATTAAGTCTGTTTCTTCGCCTGTTGTTGTTTGCACTAGCTCAACAGGTTGAGGAGCCAATCTAAACTTTTCTTCATCTAACAGAAACTCTATTTCTTCAAAGCCATCTGACACTCCATATTGTCCAGATTTAATAGCCCACTCTTCATAAAACTCTAAACTATCCTTTTCAGTATTACCCAACACATCGAAAAGTTTGGTTAAAGAATTTTTAGTTCCTTTGTCTTGTATAAATCCTTGGTAGAACTTATATTGGCTTACATCATCATTAATAATATTTGCTAGATAGTTTCTATTTTGATATCCGATCAAATGTTGTGCAAATCGTTGTTGCTCTATGTCAAAATTATCACTGTCTAGATCGTAAAAATCTGCAAATTGATTTACTTTGTAATCAAAATTAGTTAACAGACCTGCTTCTGGTCGTTGTGGTAGTCTGTTCCATTCCTTACTGTCAAAAGATTCTTTGCCTGATATTTTTGTATCTGCGGCGTAATAAAATTCTTTGTATTTTACAAGATCTCCGATTGCATAATCTTTCCAAGATTCCCATTCAGATACAGGTGCTTCGTCAAAGATAAATCCAGGAATGTTTAAACTTCCGTCCCAGTCTGCTGTTCTATAACCTAGTGCCCTAATGCGTTCTTGCCTATATCCCGGTTCTAAATCATAGATGATATCACCAAATACTGTGCGATTATCTAATAGTATAACATGTTCTTTTTGTACTAAAGGAAGTTTAATCGAGTATATTCCATCTGCTGTATTTTTAGGTTTTAAGGTAAACTGGTTGGGATTTTGCCTACTTAAACTTGAAAATTCTTCAACTAATTTTTTGCCGTCAGCTTTGTATAAAGTATATCCATAGAAGCTATCAAACACATTATCAACTGTGGAATATTCAGATATTAATTTAACTTGTTTTGCACCAGGACTTACACTTAAAACTGATCCGGCAGCCCAATTCTGTGTTGTCCAAAACATAAATTCCTTGGCAGATTTTTTCCAATCGTTGACCGTTTCATCTTCCTCGTCAAAATAATCAAATACAAACCCCACTGTTTCGAGGTGTCTCTCATATCCTAATAAAAAATCTACAACATCTTGAATTGTTTTGAATAAAGTGCCATATGGAATTTCTGAGACATTTTTTTCAAAAAACTTTCTTCTAAACAAAGCAGAGCGTCCGCCAATCAATGGCAGAGTCGGTAACTTGGAAAATTTTTCGATGTCAAATGCAGGAGAACTTGTATGCTGTTCTATGGTTCTATAATACGACCCTTCGTATTCCACATTTTGTCCAACTGTATAGGTTTTATTACTATCCCAGGTTACAAAAGGTTCAGATATACCGCCTACTGTAATAACCGGATCGTTGTCTAATGCAATAGCTCGATAAAATTTAAAAACAGGTTGTTCTTGATCGTAACCTCTTACAACAAACCCACCTGGTTGTTTTTCTATAATAACTCCACTGTAATTTAAAGTATTCACCGGAGTACTAGTATTCAAGAAAATTTTATAATTCTCTTCCGGAATAAAAACATTGCCTTGATTTAATGGAGTACGACTGTCTAAAATTAAATTAAATTTACTTTTGTCTGTAAACCCTCCAAGTTTAAATCCTATTTGATTGCGGACTTGTTTTATCTTATCTTGATAATTTTCAAAAGGTGTTGTTATATTAGCGGCCATGTATCCGGCAATATAGTTTACAAGTCCGCTGGTGAATCTTTGTTCGGTTTCATTTTCTGTGTTTGGAAAAACTAGATCCTCTAATCTAATATGCGTACTAGTAGGTGAATAAATTAGTTCGCCTGCTATATTTCTAACTTGACGGAATCTATCAAATCCGACACCGAATAATTTACTCGGCTGAGTTAACGCCCAAGCAGTTATTAGTGCAAACGGATATTCTGAACTTCTTCTCCATGCTGTTTCTACGGGAGCTTGGTCTCCAAATTCGAAACTATTGTCAATGTTAGTAGTAATATAATTTTTAGCATAACCGGACGATGCAGGACTTAATAAATTGCCTTGATCGTCCACTGGAAGATGTCCAGTAAGTCCTGGTCGTTGATATTTTTTATCAACGGTAAATCTTTGATCTTGTTGTCTAATTACTCCTTTTTCTAAATCCTCCCACAATAATAAATTATTGCTGGTGTAAGGAGCAGGACCGTATTCATTTTCCCACCATGTTGGTTTAATTGTAAACCCGAGCATTTCCCAAGGATGAGTATGCGGACGATCTGTGTCGTATGCATGCTTGTACACAGCTCTCCAAAATCCAGGCAAACTATTTTCCTGCGAATCTGTCATGGAACTATAATTCCAAGTGAAAGAGTTAGATCTTTCAAAAGAATTATTTTCTGCATAATCATCGTCAATTAGTTGAGTCCATTGAATAAAATCAGCTAGGAATGCGTTATTGATTTCTTTGGCATCAAAGCCGCCTGTTCTGTGCTCACCGTTTTTAAATTCGTAAATGTCAACATAATTTACATCATACTCAATCTTAATGTTGTTGTAAATTCTACGCTCTAATTCTAATAATAATTCGTCGCGGAAATCATTGAATGCTAGACTTATACTACCGTCGTGTCCTTGGATTACATTTGCAGTTTCAATATATGTGTCATCACTATACATTGTAGGTTCGAACTTTGGATACAATCCTAGTTTAGTAGGAGTCGGAGGAACATAACTACCATTTGTAGTTTCATATTCGTATACATCTACGATGTCTCCTACCTGCTTTGTTTTTGTTAAAACAATAAATCCTTCATCGTTGAATGTGTAATCTTTATCATGTATCAACTGTGTTCCATTGAGATACACTTGCACAGCTTTTCTACTAGGTGTGTTGAGATTAAATACTTCGCTTAAACCAAAAAAGTTTTGACTGTCGGCATCTTCTATTTCAATTGTGGTTCTTTTTGCTGCACCTAAAGGTACCATATCTGAAAAATAAAACGGCATTGACTGTGTTTTGTCTTTTACAATTTTTTGTAAGATTCTATCTACATGTTCTTTGATTGGACCGTCATATCCTAATTCGTCGGCTGTTTGTAAAAATAGTCTTTTAAATTTACCGTACTCTCTGCGAGCATACCTCAACGATTTTATAATATTTGCTTCTTTGTCCACTGTATGGTATAATGCTAAATTTAGAGGAGAACTGTGTTTAATAAACTTCTTGCCGTATACACTGAGTGGACCTGCATCTCTTAAATTACTAACGCCCGGAAACGCTCCGCTAAAACTATCTAATTCTTCTACAATGCTAGAAACATGATCATTTACTTCACCGAGAGTAAATTCTGATAGATCATTGTTCAATGGATTTTTTTCAAGATTACTGGCTATTTCATAATACCCATTATTGTTTTTAGGTGCGGTGCTTTTTGTCTTTATAACAATTACATCACCGATGGTTAAATCGTTATTAAATACCACAGTTAAATTGTTGTTTGGCGTTGTTTGTATTACAAAGTCAGTGTTTTCAAATTTAAGTTCATTGTTAACATAAACTTTTATCCACAGGTCATCTATATTGCCACTGTTATCATAAACATCTATATCAAACGAATTAAAAGAATTATCAAATACATATTGTCTAATAACAGGCTGACTGCTTAAATTTTCTGCCTTAATCCAAGCACTTTCTTTTTTAAAAGTATTAATATCAGAATAAGATCTAACAAATCCTATGTTAGTCCCGCGGGTAAATAATTCATTTTCAATTTGATAGTTGAAAGTATCTTGTAACAAGTCAAAAGAAAAAGTTATATCACCAACATTTTCAATGGTTCTATAACTCAAAGGAATGCCTAACTCCGAGTCTATAGGACCTGTGCTTTGTTTATAACTAAAAATTCTAGTCCCTGTGAAAGTCGTTGCATCATAAACATCAGAGTCCTGATAACTTGATCCGTTTTCGTCAAAGACATCAAACAATGGTGGCTGATTTACACTTGTTTTTGATTGTGATGCGGCCCAATTACTTCCGTTATAATAAAGGATGGTACCGCCATAGGTGTTACCTTGTTTTACTAACACAGTTTCGTTTTCGTTAGGTTGTGTATCAGTAACATCTACTAGAGTAATTTGTCTATTATTAAACGATCCGCTTGCAAAGGTTATAAATTGTACTTCAAATATTCTATTTTTTACTAAGATATCAGTATCAGCTGTGAAAAGAATTCTCATTCCTTCGGTAATGTTAACACCATCAATATTATAGCCTGCTGAACCTTCGATTGTAGAAAAAATATCAACAGTAAAGTCGTCTACTAGATCAACATCATTTTTTGCAAAAGTACCAAAGTTAGCTAGTTTTAATCCAGCATTAAATTCAATGATTGGTCTTTTTGCTCGTTGACTTTGATCAACATTTATTGTTTGGTTATTTGCTCTTGCACTTTCTTCTATAACTGATCTATGAAACCATCTATTATATCTACTCCATAAATTTCCATCTTTTGAAGCCCGGTTTACGATAAAATAATCTTTGGCTGATGGAAATCCTATAGCCTCATCAAACGGTGCCCTGTCAAAGCCTTCTGTGTCAAATTCAATTGGCAGTGTGCTGGCAAACACGCTTGCAACATTCAATGAACTTTCGTTGATTAATTGTATGCTATCACCAACACCCTCAACATACCACTCATTGTCTTGATAAATCGACGGCGTAACTTCACCTTGAAACTTGAGTTTCATTCCGTTAGATAAAGTAATGCCGTTGCTTGATGTATAAGTTTTTTTACCTATAATTTCTGATTCAACATCTATAAAACTTGCTTCTTCAATGTTAGCTACTTTTATCAAGCCAGATGCATTGATGTCGTTCTCTGCTACATAATAGATATTGTCAGGAGCTTCGGATGTTAATTGAATTTCTACAACACCGTCTTCTACTGATTGCAGTGATATTCCTTCATTAAGAAGAAATTCTTCATTTAAATTTCTTTTAGTTTTAAAAGTAATAGGCAATCCGGGAGTGTCTATTTCAAACCTATACTTTACGCCTCTGTACAGTTTTAATGTAGGATTTTGTGTTAATCCATCTGGACTAAACACATAGGCATAATTGTCGAGATTATCTGATAACTTTACTGTATATGTGCTGACAATTTCAGTGTTTTGACCTACAATGTTTATTGTTTGAGGGCCGTTTGGTAACCAGTAATATTCACGAAAGTTTACAAATTTATCCCAATTGATGTGGGGATTCCAGGCATAATATTCTTGTTCATTTAATCGACTATGATCATCGGTATTGCCGTTAAAGTTTTTTATTTGATTAATATAATCATTGTAGTCTTTGTAAAACTCGACATTTCCTAGTTCGTCTGTGATAACAGCCGCAGGTTCTAATTGATAATTTTCTCTGCTAGAACTTACATCCTTGAGATAACTGTCATTTTGTTGATATGCTTTGGCAACTTCTCTACCAATATAAGAATTAATTTTTTCAGCAACACCTGGTTGCATTAATTGATCAAGAGTGCTAGATAAGAATTTACTGTTTACCTGTGTTCTAAAATATTTTGGTAGGTGTCTTTCAGAACGACGCCTTTCTTCGCCGTCTGCTGGTAAAGGAAATTCATTTTGATCGTTATCATATGCCATTAAGTGTCACCTTTTATGAACTTTGTATGCCTGTGTTAGATGTAGTGCTAGTAGTTACTACTACTCCAGATGCTTTAAGTCTGGTAGCTGTTACTGCATCAATTATTTCGACATCGTCTACGGTAGCTCCGCTTATAAAAATTTCATCTGATTCAGATTTAATTTCGAACAAGCTACCAAAACTCTGTGATTCTTGTACTGGAACAATTACAAATGTAACCAGGTCTGGTGATAATTCATTCATAACATAACTGCTTAGTTCGCTGAAATAAAACTTGTCTCCGAAATCCCAATTTTCTAAAGCAAAAAATTCATTAACTGACGCAATAACTCGAGATTTCACATCATTGTCATTAAGAACTAGATCAGGATTTTTTACAATCTTAAATGTTGCCTGCAAATCTGTTTCAGCCTTTGTACCAAATAATATTTTATACTTAACAGGATGATAGATTATTTCATCGCTTAGTGATTTAATTTGATTTAATTGCGAGCCGTAACTTGTAAACAAATTATCACTGCTAGGCGGCAACGGACGATTTGCTACAGTACCGTCTAACCATTGTCTAAATTGAATGTCATAGGCCTTTGTGAGTATATACATATCAATAAGATTACTTGCACTTGGGTCAATTCGTGAGTTGGAGTCGGCTGCGTGAATATACTGGAATTTTAAATCATCTCTGCCTAATCTAGCCCGATAATTATTAACTGTTGAAAATGTACCAGTTGTTTTATCTAGAGTTTGAAATATATCTTCTTGTGCAAAATAAAAAAGCTGTCCATCTTGTTCTTGACTGATTATAATTTGACTGTTTTTATTTTCTTTTACCTTGACATTCAAATCTGCATTACTGATATATCTAAAATCGTCAACTCCGTCTGCTGTAGTAACTTTTTCTAGAAAAATATATTTTGTTAAAGTAAGAAATTCTTCATTTACGATGTCTTCAAATAACTGCGGATTATCTACTACACCGTCATCGTCTTCGTCAAAAAAGCTGATTTGTATTTTTTTACTGTCTACATATCCCTCAGCATCTCGATATTCTTCTATAATTTCCCAGTCAAAATCTACAGTAAATGGAACAATATCATTCGGCTGTGTGTTTATATTTAAAATTTTAATTTTATCTTTAACAATTTTTCCTGTAAGATTATTATAAATTTTATCACTACCGTCATAGTAGAACCGTATTTCTTCATCACTTTCAAAAACATATCTCATTCCACGAAATGTAATTGTATAAGTTTCGCCGTCCGTTTCGAATAATAGCAGCCAACTGGCATCTAGTTGCTGGTTAGTTGTATCACCTGTTTTACCAGTTGAAAACTCATCTGCTACATTAAGATTATTCTCAGTGACTAATCTCCAGGCTTGTTGTCCTTGTGCATATCTAAGTCCAAATGTTTTGTAAGCAAATATTTGATCAATTACCTGTGTTGCTACATCATCCTCTAGAGAATTCGGTAAACTGGTGCGTATTTCAGTTAATAGTGCAGTGCTAGGTATAGCATCATTGAGTGCTACTGGCCCCGACCCATTGTCTTGTGTTACGGTTCCGGCTCCGTCTACACTTAATACTTTAACCCATTTATAAGACACTGATCCTTTTACATTTTCAGTGGTTAGCTCTCCGGTTGGTGTAAAATAATATCCTTGCGGAGGAACAAATTTTAAAAGAGTTCCAGGAACAACTAAACTTAGTATACTTCCTGTAAAACTTCCTAGTTCTGCAATAATACCGTCACGGTTTTGCAGATACCCAGTGCTTAAATTTGTGTCTGAACTAAGTTGTGTCCAAGAAACTTGTAGATCGCCTACTAATACTTTAGGAAAACTGTTATAATAATAATTCCTAATTTTTTTATCGTTCAATATCGGCTGTATAGTGTTAACAATCACTCCTTCTACATCAGTTCTAGTATTAAATGTAAAAGTAGTTTTAGGAGTTAAAAATTCTTTATACAATACACCGTCAGTGCCAAATAAATTAGTTTTTGAATATTTTCCTGTAGCATCAATTAAATCAAAATATCTAGAAATACCGCTGGCAGTTCTGTTTACACTTTTTACTTTGACAATTTCTTGACTAACATTCAAAGGTGCAACCTGATAATCTTCGGCAGTTACCATTCTGTTTTGTGTGTAATAAGTCGACGGTGCATTGCGCTTAATACTTGCATTTGTTTCTGAGGTTGAACTGTTGTCTATGGTGTACTTCAGTTCAAATGTCATTGTTAGATCTTCTACTTTACCAGTTCTAGTAATATAAGGAATAGTAATCGATATACCACTCATATCGTCAGGAGTAACAATTACTCGTTCTTTACGACTTGTTCTATAGTAAACACGAAATGTTCCTTTGGGTAGATTACCAAATGTGCCATCTGAAAAAATCAATGAAATTCTGTCTTCTGCTCGTGTCAACACTGAATATATGTTTCTAATTGATTTAGATAAACTGTTGTAGATTATATTGTTGCCTTCAACTGCATCTACTCTGGTCCACTGTTCTTCTTCATTACCGAAGCTGTCTAATTTATACAACCAAATATCACTGTTGTTTACATTTGTTGCATCAACAGCAATCACTTGATTGGTACTAGGATTGGTTACAGTAAACACTCCTTGATCTAGGCTGCCTTGTCTAAAATGACAAAAAAATCCTGAGTTAGAGCTTGCAGGTCCGCGGCCGTCATCTCTATATAACAAAGCAAAGTTATTGCCCGGAAATGGTGATTCTTCTTGTATAATGCTGTCTACTATATCTGTCGATGTAATTTCAAATCTAGTGCTGCGTCCGTCAACTGTTTTAGAAAAACTATATACAGGTACTTCTGAATTATTAGAACTTAAACGGTATTGTTCTGTAGGAACTCCATTTACTGTATCTCTTTTGGCAGGTTTACCAAATGTTCCGTTTACAGGCAAGGCTGTATTTAGAACTTTAATAAATTGTTCGTACCAATCAGGATTGCTTGGATCGTTCCATACTATGGTTTGGTTTTCTAGATTTAAATTATTTGAATCTCTGATTTCTTCTGTGGTTCTAATACTTTCTAACTTTAAAAGCCCGTTAGCGGCTTGTACTCTCTTGGGATTGTAAGAAAGCAAACGAGCAAGCCTAAGCACACTTTCTCTGCGTTCGGCAAGTTCTAGATAATTTTCTCTTGCATTAAGATCTATACGGAAGGCAATGTTTTGACCTAGATAGGCTATAAGATCTATGAGAGCAAGATATTCAGAACTTTCAATGTAGTCGTTGAAGTCTTCTGGATAATTCTGTCTAAGATAGTTTATCATTGTTCTGCGGAGATTATCAAAGTCATAGCTTTGAAAATCCGCATTACGGAAGGTCTGATATACCCGCTTCCAATCTTCTGCTAGTAGTAGTCTGTTTTGTCTATCTGTGGATGACATATACGCTTTCCTATATTACAAAGTATTTATTTGATTGAATTATGTGCGTATATAATTAATTGAGGATTCCTGCATTTTCGTCAAAGGTTAATCGAAGTTGCTCGGAAATATTATACGGTAAGTAGACCAGTCTACATTCAATTTGTATGCCGCTTTCGTAACTGTCAACAGTGATCTGTTCTACTTGCACTCTAGGATCATAATTTACAATTCTTTGCACATTTAATATAATTGCTTCTCTTAAATTATCTGTAAGAGGTTCAAAAATTACATCCCAAATAATGGTGCCAAACTCGGGATCACTTAGTTTTTCTCCTTGTCTTATATGAAAATGATTGATAAGGTCTTGTTTGATAAGAGCAATATCATATAGTACCCAGCTAGTATTATCCGGATTGACAGTGCTGATGCCCCGATATGCACGACTTCCGGATGCAACTTCAATCTTATTGTTACCCTTAACCGTAATTTGTTTGTATAAACTTTTTTCTCTTGTGCTCATATCAATATTTACCTAGGTAGATTTTCGGAATGTATCGGGTAAATTTAAATCTGTTAACTTAACTTCTGTTGGAACTTCGGCAGTTGTAATGTCTGTTTTTTCAAATGTAAAATTTGCAGGATTTAAATTTTCATGCTGTGGCCACGGTTCGTGTTGTGGTAGCCTTTTGTGTAAAGATTCTGATGCTGTCACAGTTTCGCCCGATAGATCAAAAGTATCTAAAGGTTGAGCTTTTTGTGCAACAGGTCCATTCATGTCAATTCTAGTAGCTGTTTCTGTGTGGTTGCCGCCGCTGTTGATATCAATATTTCCTATTGTTGTAATTTTATTGTCGCCGCCTACATATATTTGCCAATTTTTTACACTTTCTAGATTTACATTGTTATTTGCTTTGACATTGAAATCTCTACCAGCATGCATGTTTATATCTCTATCAGCAGTGATGTTTAGATCCTGTTCTGTGTGCAGGCTTATACTGTCTTTGGCATATATGTCAATTTTTCCATTGCTGGTCATTTCGATCCATGTAGTTCCTTTAGCATTGCCAATATAGATCAAATCTTCTGTGTTATGCATCAAAATTTGATGACCGGTCCTAGTTCTTAACCGCACAAGTTCATTGTGTGGCAATGTAGGATCACCGCCCGATTCTCCACCTTCTATATTTGCATATTCGGGAGGTCCTTCTGATGCAGATTTTTTACGCAATAAAGTTGCGTCGCCGTCGTCCATTACAAAACTAGAACCACCTAAGCGATTGAATGGAACATTACTGACTGCACCTGCTGTGCCGTAACCGCTTTTAGGGGAACCAGGTCGGCGATCATACGGGCCAGGAGTGCTTATACCAAACACCATTGACGGAGTTTCTCGTCTTGCACTAGAAGTTGTAGACCCTCGAGTATTATCTTCTAACAACCCTTGTTCCTGTAAATTAGCGACCGAATCTTCATTTGCAGGTTTTATGTATTGCGTAGGATCTCTTCCTTTTGCTGATTCTACTTTTTTATTATATTCGCCTACTGGTAGTGTTTTTGTACGATCCTGTGAATTATAGCTTGTTGAAGCGTATCCAGGCAACATAAAATTCATATATTCGTCTTGAATACAACCAATCCAATATCCATTGGCTGCATTGCCTTCTGCAAAAATTACAAGAACATTTGTGCCTATATCAGGAGGTACCATCCACATACCATAACTTTTCTGTGTATATGCATAGCCGTCATTGTTAGTAGTGTCTTTGTAAGGTGTAACACCGTAAAACGGAGACAGATACCTAACTTGTGCTAACTGTCCTGTTCTAGCGGTTAAATTTCCGCTGTTGGTTGCTTTTAGCAGTTCTACTTCTATACTGCCCATGTATTTTGGATCTAGATGACTTACTACTACTGCAAGATAAGGACCTGGATTTCCTTTAAGATCAATACTGGGAGTTCGTTGGTCTCTACTCATTATTCGCCCCATCCGTCATCTATTTTATTTTCCTTGGTCCCTTCTTCGACAAACTTGTTATCTGTTGTTGTAGGTTTAACTGTTGTTTCAGAATCTTGTAACGGTCTTCTAATCATTTTTAATACCTGAGTAAATTGTCCGCCACTGAACTTGTGATCTACAAATGTAACTTGATATAGTCCTGTAAACGCTCCTACAGGTGCAGATCCTCCGCCTGGAAATTCCAT